>ERZ839767.685-NODE-685-length-57477-cov-15.063913_pt1 | contig 57477 bp, 48 predicted proteins | sample MGYA00519879_ERZ839767 | MGnify/ENA primary metagenome ERZ839767 (study PRJEB31850, sample SAMEA3708852) | human gut metagenome | biome: human gut; feature: human-associated habitat; material: faeces | place: China | collected 2014 ... | reverse complement strand
AGTAGGTAGCGCCGCCCAGCAGAGCGTCGGCATAGCCCATCTTCACCAGCATGGTACCGAAGTAGTTGGCCTGAGACAGGGACTTGCGGCACTGCTCCTCGGTCATCTTGCCCTTGCGCAGCTCCACCATCAGGGCCACCATCTTGTCCATGTCAGCGAAGTTGGCGGGGTCCATGATCTCAGCGCCGCGGATGTTGAAGCCGGCCTCTTCGGCAGCCTTGGTGATCTCGTCGGCGTTGCCCACCAGAACGGGAGTCAGGAAGGTACCGGACAGCAGACGGGCGGAAGCCTCCAGGATGCGGGGATCGGTGCCCTCGGTGAAGACGATCTTACGGGGATGCGCCTTCAGCTTTTTGATCAGAAATTCAAACATGTTGATTCCTCCAATTTTTAATTCAGGGAACGGGGTTTCAATTCCACCCTTTATTATACACGGTCCACAGCCGGGGTCAATAAAAAAAGTGACGAATTGGGGCGTGATTTTTTCCGATTTTTGCGTGTCAACTACGAAATTCGGCAAAAAAGCATCGTTAAAATACATAAAAATATGTCAAAAAGCCAGAAGTTGCTTGACGGGCGAATATAAAAGGGATAATATAAAGCGGTAACAATTTGTTACTTTTTATGGTTCACAAATTTTTAAAGGGCATCTGCCCGCGATACGATAGGAGCATTATGAGTCAAAACACCAAAAAGCCTTATGATCTGCCGGACTGGCCCGCAGAGGCGGAACAGACCCAGGAAGCGCCCAGACCCCGCAGAAAGCGGCGCGCTCCCGCTGAGCCCGAAGACCTCTGGGGCAAGCTCCGCTTCCGGGCCGGAAAGAAGGTCCGCTGGTTTGGCCGCCGCTGCCGCCGGGTTGTCCGGGAGGCTCAGGCCCATCGGTTCCCGGAGTCCAACCGGAAGCCTCTGCAATTCCTGCTGATGCTTTGGGGGCTGCTGCCCTCCGCTGCCAGCCGGCTGCGGGAGATCCTGCTGGGCCGCCGCAGAGAGCGAAACCTCCGCACCAGCAGATTCTCCGTCTGGTTTGAAAAAGAAAAGCGCCTCCACTCCCTGATGTTCCTGGGAGGAAGCTGTGCGCTGGCAGGCATTATCCTGTTCTGTTCCTTCTTCACCATCGGCACCACCGTCTCCTATGACGGGCAGGTGCTGGGACGGCTGGCTTCCAAATCGGAAGCCGAAACCGTCCGGAAGGATCTGGAAAGCATCACCTCCCGGACACTGGGAGAGACCTACACCATCGACGATTCCCTGCTGCAATACGATTCCGGCTGGATGCTCCGTCAGGACATTGAGGATAAGGCCGTATACGAGGACCAACTTTCCGACGAGATCGGTCTTGTGACCTCCGCCTACTGCCTGTACGTCAACGATGTGCGCATCGGCGCCACCCCCTACGAGGGCGCGTTGGAGGAACTGCTGGACCAGCTGCAGAAGGCGGCCTCCGATGAAGATACCATTTCCTGTGAATTTGCAGAGGATGTTGAGATCCGGCAGGAGTACGTTCCCACCAGTGAGATCATGAACCTGGGCTATATTGCGGAGCTGCTTTACAGCACCAAGACGGCCGAGGTCACTTACGAGGTGAAAAAGGGCGATACCTGGTCTCAGATCGCCGCCAAGAACGACATGTCCTCCGCAGAGCTGCTGGCGCTGAACCCCGGCTACAACATCAATAAGCTCCAGATCGGCGAAGTGCTGACCCTGTCCGCCTCTGTCCCCTACCTGACCATGACCGTGGTAAAGCAGGAACGGTATCTGGATGATGTGTCCTACAACATTGAGTACACCGACAGCGCTGACCTCTATCAGGGCGACTATAAGGTGACCTCCAAGGGTGAATACGGCAAGGCGGACGTGATGGCTAAGGCCACCTATGTCAACGGTGAGGAAACGGAGCGGACCATTCTCTCCTCCGTGACTTTGAAAGAGCCTGTCACCGAATACCGGCTCCGGGGCACCAAGGTCCGGCCCACCTGGATGCCTACCGGCAGCTTCCGCTGGCCCACCAGCGGTCGGATCAGCTCCTACTTCGGCGGACGGAAATCCCCCGGCGGCATCGGCTCCACCAACCACAAGGGCATCGACATCGCCGTCCCCAGGGGGACACCCATCTACGCCGCCGACGGCGGCACGGTGACCTACTCCGGCTGGATGAGCGGCTACGGTTATCTGGTGCAGATCGACCACGGCAATGGCTACGTCACCCGGTACGGTCACAACTCCAGTCTCACCGTCAGCGTGGGGCAGCACGTTTACAAGGGCCAGCAGGTGGCCCGGGCCGGCTCCACCGGCAACTCCACCGGCAACCACTGCCATTTTGAGGTGCGGTACAACGGCGTGGCGAAAAACCCGTTGAACTACCTGCCGTAACAAACTGCATTCCAGAAAAGGGAGGACTTTTGTCCTCCCTTTTTCTTGTGTTCCGGGAGCTTTTATGCTATGATATTTTAGTTAAGTTATGTGCTTTTTCTCCCGGCTTCAAGTGGATAAACACATAAGGCCGGGGCTCTGAAAGGAGTGCGAAATATGAAGTCCCTGAAGGTTTTAATGCTCAACGGCAGTCCCCATGCCAACGGCAACACCGCCGTGGCCCTGCGGGAAATGGAAGCGATTTTCAAGGAGAATGACGTCGATGTGGAAACGGTGGTCCTGGGAAACCGGGACATCCGGGGCTGCGTGGCCTGCGGCGCCTGTGCCAAGACCGGCAAGTGCGTCTTTGACGATGGAGTAAACGAGCTGGCCCCCAAGTTTCAGGAGGCCGACGGTCTGGTGATTGCCAGTCCGGTGTATTACGCCTCCGCCAACGCCACGCTGATCGCCTGTCTGGACCGGCTGTTTCACAGCACATCCTTTGATAAGACCATGAAGGTGGGGGCCAGCGTAGTCTGCGCCCGGCGGGGCGGCTGCTCCGCCACCTTTGATGAGTTGAACAAGTATTTCACCATCTCCGGGATGCCTGTGGCCTCCAGCCAATACTGGAACAGTATTCACGGCCGGACGCCCGGTGAAGCGGAGCAGGACGGCGAGGGGCTTCAGACCATGCGGACCCTGGCCCGGAACATGACATTCCTGATGCGCAGCATCGCGCTGGGCAAGGAGCAGTTCGGTCTCCCGGAAAAGGAAGATCGGATCGCCACTCATTTTATCAGATAACTTTAGGAGGATATACCATTTGAAGCGGGAAAATGTACTGGTGTCCGAGGACGCGCTGGCGCGTCAGCGGGAGTTCGAAGCAAAGATCAAGAAGATGTTCACCTCCCGGGAAGCCCATCCTGTGGCCTGCGTGGACACCTTCGGCTGTCAGCAGAACGTAGCGGACGGCCAGAAGCTGATGGGTATGCTGGCCGACAGTGGCTTTACCTTTACAGAAGACCCCAAGGAGGCGGATCTGGTGATCCTGAACACCTGCGCCGTCCGGGAGCACGCGGAGCAGCGGGTCTTCGGCAATCTGGGCATTCTCACCCACACGAAAAAGGAAAACCCGGAGCAGGTAATCTGCCTGTGCGGCTGCATGGCCCAGGAGGAGCGGGTCTCTCAGCGGGTGAAGGAATCCTACCGCCATGTGGATCTGGTGTTCGGCCCCCATGCCCTGTGGAAGTTCCCGGAGCTTTTGTGGCAGGTCTATGAGACCCGGAAGCGGGTCTTCGCCGTGGACAATGAGGACGGCACCATTGCCGAGGGCATCCCTGTGGTGCGGGAAAAGGGCGTGAAGGCATGGGTCAGCATCATGTACGGCTGCAACAATTTCTGTTCCTACTGCATCGTGCCCTATGTCCGGGGCCGGGAGCGCAGCCGTGATCCCCAGTGCGTTTTGCAGGAGGTCCGGGAACTGGTTGCCGCCGGTTACAAGGACATCACCCTGTTGGGGCAGAATGTCAACTCCTACGGCAATGATCTGGATCTGGACTACCATTTCCCGGATCTCTTAGAGGACATCGACAAGATCCCCGGCGAATACTTGATCCGCTTTATGTCCAGCCATCCCAAGGATGCCACCAACCACCTCTTTGACGTGATGGCCAAGTGCTCCCATGTGGCAAAGCAGCTCCACCTTCCCTTCCAGTCCGGCAATGACCGGGTGCTGAAGGAGATGAACCGCCGCTACACCCGGGAGAAATATTTAGAGGAAATTCGCTACGCCAAAAGCGTAATGCCCGGTCTGGTGCTGACCTCCGACGTCATCATCGGTTTCCCCGGTGAGACGGAGGCAGAAGCCATGGACACCGTTTCTCTGGTGGAGGAGGTGGGCTTCGACGCCCTCTTCACCTTCATCTACTCCCCCCGGCCCGGCACCAAGGCGGCGGCTATGCCGGACCCCGCCACCCGGGCCGAAAAGCAGAAGTGGTTTGATAAGCTGCTGGAGGTCCAGAATGCCAATTCCGCCAAGCTTCACGCCGCCTATGTGGGTAAGACCGTCCGGGTGCTGGTGGACGGCGAAAGCGACGATGAAAACTTCCCCCTCTCCTCCCGCACCGAGGGCAACCGTCTGGTGCGGCTGAAGGGCGGGAAAGACCTGATCGGAAAATTCATGGACGTGAAGGTGACGGACAGCAACACCTGGGCGCTGTACGGCGAGCCGGTTTGATTTGCTGCTCCCACAAGGGGAATTCCCGGTGGAACGTACCGGCTCGGTACGGAGAAGCCAAGGGGATATTCTCTTTTGAAAAGAGAATGTCCCCCCGGCCCCCTAAAGAGAAACGCGGGGGGATTTCGATTTCCCCCCGCACCCCCTTGAAACGACACAAAGGGGCGGGCTGCGGCCCTCCCCTTTGGAAACCCTTCTTGGGAGAAGGAGACGGGCCTCGCCTCTGGAAGCCCCTCTTGGGGATGGGGAGCGGCAGCGGAAAGAGGAGCAGAGGGTGTCCTATTTGCACCCTGAGGTTTGATGCAACTATCAGCACGGCGTACAAGGCCGGACAAGCTCTGCACCCCGCCCGTGATTTAGTACGCAATTCTTCACCTGCACAGCAGTTCTCACAGAATCCGTTTCCCCCAAACTTGCACCTGTGTGCAAGTTTGGAACAAACACTTTTTCTTTTCCACCGTGCACGGCGCATTTTCTTTTTGGTGTTTCAAAAAGAAAATGGGGGGTGCATTCCGGCAGGCGAAGCCTGCATCCCTGCGGCGGTTCGCCACATCCCCTGTGGAGCACAGTCCCTGCGGAAGCAGAAAAGATGGGGATTCAATTCTGCATGGTATCACCATGCTTTCCCGTGCCGCAAAGCGGCACACGCGTATACGATTTGGTAAAATAAAACAGAAACATTTGCTGAAAGATAAAGAAAGAGGTATTTTTATGGCGGAACTGACCCCCATGATGAAGCAATATCTGGAAATCAAGAAGGACAACCCGGATTCCATTCTGTTTTTCCGTCTGGGGGACTTCTATGAGATGTTCGCCGACGATGCCAAACTGGCCTCCAAGGAACTGGACCTGACCCTGACCTCCCGGGACCACGGCAAAAACGCCAAGCCGGAGGAAGAACGGGTCCCCATGTGCGGCATCCCCTATCACGCCAGCGAGTCCTATATTGCCCGTCTCATCGCCAAGGGCTACAAGGTGGCCATCTGCGAGCAGATGGAGGACCCCGCCACCGCCAAGGGGCTGGTGAAGCGGGATATTATCCGGGTGGTGACCCCCGGCACTGTTATCGACGCCGCATGTCTGGATGATAAGTCCGGCAACTACCTCTGCGGCATTTATCTGGACAGTCAGGGAGGCGGCGCGGCCTTCTGCGACCTCTCTACCGGTGAGACGCACCTCACCGCCTTCTCTGGCAAGGATACCCTGACCCATATCATCAACGAACTGGGCCGGTTCAGCCCCGCCGAGGCCATTCTCAGCGACAGGGCATTCAGCGAGAAGGCGCTGACAGACGTCCTTACCGACAAGTTCCACTGCCGCTGCGAAAACGGCGGGGAGCGCCGGTTCCGGCTGGCAGAGGCGGAGAAAAATATCCGCGCCCAATTTGGTGAGGAAGCCTTTTCCAAACTGCCCGCCGGGGAGCCTGCCGCCGCCATGGCTCTGGGCGGTTTGCTGAGCTACCTTTACGAGACCCAGAAAACCGACCTCTCCCACATCCGGGAACTGGATTATTACCGTCAGGGCCGGTTCATGGAGCTGGATCTGGCCGCCCGCCGGAATCTGGAGTTGACAGAGACCCTTCGGAGCAAGGAGAAGAAGGGCAGCCTCCTTTGGGTGCTGGACAAAACCAAGACCCCCATGGGCGGGCGGATGCTGCGAAGCTGGTTAGAACGCCCCCTCCTGTCCGTGACGGATATTGACCGCCGCAGCAGTGCCGTGGCGGCGCTGGTGGATGACACCATCCGCAGGGAGGAACTCATCGCCGGAATGACCGGCCTTGGAGACATGGAACGGCTCATTGGCCGCATCGTCTATGGCACCGCCGGCGGCCGGGACATGACCTCCCTCCGCGCCGCCATGGAAAAGCTGCCCAACCTGAAGGAACAGCTTTCCGGGTTTTCCGACCGCCGTCTGACCGAACTGACCGCCGAGCTGGACACGCTGGACGATATCAGCGGGGACATTGCCGCCGCCATCTGTGACGAGCCGCCCTTTTCTGTCCGGGAAGGCAGCATCATCCGGGATGGCTTCAATGAAGAAGTGGACCGCCTGCGGCACATCCTGAAAAGCGGCAAGGGCGTTATGGCGGAGATGGAGGCCAAGGAAAAGGAAAAAACCGGCATCCGCACCCTGAAAATCGGCTATAACAAGGTGTTCGGCTACTATATTGAGGTCTCCAACGCCTTTAAGGAGCAGGTGCCGGAAACCTACATCCGCAAACAGACCTTGGTAAACGGCGAGCGGTTCATCACACAGGAACTGAAGGATCTGGAACATGAGATCCTGACGGCCTCCGAGCGGGTGGTGGCGCTGGAATATGAGCTGTTCTCCGCCCTGCGCCAGCAGATCGCGGACAACGCCGGGCGCATCCAGAAAACCGCCGCGGCGGTGGCGGAGTGCGACGCGCTGTGCTCCTTTGCCTCCGTAGCAGTCCGCAACAATTTCTGCCGTCCGGAGGTGGACGAGTCCGGGGTCATTGAGATCCGGGAGGGCCGTCATCCGGTGGTGGAAAAGGTTCTAAAGGACAGCCTGTTCGTCCCCAATGACACCTTTATGGGCGAAAAGGAGGAGCGGGTGGCCATCATCACCGGCCCCAACATGGCCGGTAAATCCACTTATATGCGGCAGGTGGCGCTGATCGTCCTCATGGCCCAGATGGGCAGCTTCGTCCCCGCCAAATACGCCCATATCGGCGTGGTGGATCGGATCTTCACCCGCATCGGCGCCAGCGACGATCTCTCCGCCGGACAGTCCACCTTCATGGTGGAGATGACGGAGGTCTCCGATATTCTCCATCAGGCCACCAAAAATTCTCTCCTGATCCTGGATGAGATCGGCCGGGGCACCTCCACCTTTGACGGTATGGCCATCGCCCGGGCTGTTCTGGAATACTGCGCTGACAAAAAGACGCTGGGGGCCAAAACTTTGTTTGCCACCCACTATCACGAGCTGACAGAAATGGAAAACACTCTCCCCGGTACGGTGAACTACAACATCGCCGTCAAGCGCCGGGGGGAGGATATCATCTTCCTGCGGAAGATCATCCCCGGCGGCGCCGACCGCAGCTACGGCATCGAAGTCGCCAAGCTGGCGGGTCTGCCGGAGAAGGTGGTCCAGCGGGCCAAGGTCATTCTGAAGGAACTGGAGGACGAAAACGGCGTACAGTACGTGGCCGCTCGGAAGGAAAGCGATCAGGTCTCGCTGGACGCCATGAGCGAGGGCGAGGTACTGGACGCCATCCGCCGCTGCCAGCCGGACACCCTGACGCCCATTGAGGCCATGGGGCTGCTGTATGAGCTGAAGCAGAAATTGAACAAATAGCTGTGCAATTCTTCTCAATGGGCTTTGCCCATTGGAATGTCCCCCACATTTCCCTTACTCCCGCAAGGGGCGGTTCCCACCGCAAGGACGTGGGGCGCATTCTTTTCTGGAAAAGAACCCGCCCCACACCCCGGAAGAAAAGCACCAGGGCGTTTCGACTTCGCCCTGGACCCCCAACGACACGAAGGGCGAGGGCTGCGGCCCTCTCCCTTTGGAAACCCTCTCCCGGGGACGGGGGACGGAGGTGAGGCCCCCGCCTTTGGAAACCCCTCCCGGAGTTGGACGGGGGAGCGGCAGCGGAAAGAAGGGCAGGGGGCGTCCTGTTTGGAACATTGGTGTGCGGCGGACTTTCTGGTGCGGGGACACAGTTCCGGGCGGAATAGGTATAGCGCAGCCGGTAGGGGCGTTTCAAGTTTGGTCGGAAGTGCGTGACGGCCAGCCCCCATTTTGGGTGATTTGACACCTTCGTGTCAAATCACCCCTCAGCGTTTTTTCTTTTGTACCGTGTCCGGCACGTTTTCTTTTTGGCAAGACAAAAAGAAAATGTGGGGGACATTCTGCACGGCAAAGCCGTGCCTTCCTGTGCCGCATAGCGGCGCCTCCTGCGGCGATTCGCCGCACATTCTGGGTCCTCCCTTTCAGGGAGAACCATTCAAAGGAGCCTTGCAATGGCCAAACGTAAATCCGTCTCCTATATGACCCCCGGTGAGCAGATCGCCGGAACTGTTTTCTTTGTGATCTATCTGGTGGTGCTGCCCTTTGCCACAGCGCCCCTGTTCCGATTGACGGAGCGTCTGCTGGATGCCAGCATTTCGCCCTCGCTGCAAAATGCCATCTATTATTACACACTGTTTGCCGTTACGCTCATTATTTTCCACAGCTTTCTGGGCCGCACCACCCGGAACTTCGCAGACAATTTGGGCAACGCCTGCAAGTCGATCTTAGTGGGTCTCATCGCTCTGTACGGCCTCAATGAGTTAGTCTACCGGCTGACCCGGATGCTGGTGAACAACCACACCAACCTGAATGACACCACTATCTCCGCCCAGATCCATGACGCCCCCAGAGTAACGCTGCTGATTGTAATTTTCCTGGCTCCCTTCGTGGAGGAAGTGCTGTTTCGCGGGCTGGTATTCGGCAATCTAAAAAGCAAAAGCCGGACGGTGGCCTATGTGGTGAGTTGTCTGCTGTTCGCTCTGCTCCATGTGTGGCAGTTTGCCGTAGTGCGGCAGGACATCACCTATTTCCTGCTGATGGTGCAGTATCTGGTGCCGGGCCTGGTGCTGGCCTGGGCCTATGACCACACCGGGACCCTGTGGAGCTCCATTCTGCTCCACGCCGCCGCCAATGCCCTTCATGTGTTGGCAGGTATGTGATACCCTATATAGAATCGAGCGTGGAGTTCTGTGAGTTTTTTTGACGTGTTTTCTGAAATGCTGGTCATTCTCTTCTGCATGGCCGCAGGTTTTCTCGCCCACAAGCTGGGATATCTGAGCAAGCAAACGGATCAGAATCTTTGCCGTTTGCTCCTGGGTATCATTGTGCCTTGCCTGATTTTAGGCTCCGTCTCCGCTGGAGATACCCTGCCCAGTACCGAGGAAATTCTTTCCGTTTTAAAGGTAGCAATCGTTTATTATGGGCTGGGTTTCTGTGCCGCTACCTTTGTGCCCCATCTGTTGGGTGGAACAGTCAAGCAGCAGTGTGTCTGGCGCTATTCGTTGATTTTTTCAAATATGGCCTTTATCGGCTATCCGGTATCGGTCGCTCTCTTTGGTCAGGAGGCACTGTTCTATGCCGTGATCCTGGTCCTGCCCTTTAACCTGCTGTCCTATTCTCTGGGTCCCTTGATGCTGGCTGGACAGGCAAAGTTTCGTTGGCAGCAGTTGCTATCGCCATGTATCGTTGCCTCGGTGATCGCCTTGATGGTGGCCCTGTTCCACATCAATATGCCAGCCTTGCTTGGGGAGTGTCTGAACTTTACAGGCAGCCTGACAACACCCTTATCCCTCTTATTGGTCGGTTCTCTGCTGGCAGATTTGCCTTTTGGACGGGCATTTACTTCACCCCGGCTGTGGGCTCTGGCGGCCTTCCGACTTCTGATCCTTCCCATTATGCTGTGGCTGCTCCTGAAGTGGACCGGTATCGGCACACCTCTGGTAGCTAATATCGCCGTGATCCTCATGGCCATGCCCACCGCCCTCAACGGCAGTATGCTGGCCATGGAATACGGCGGTGACACCGAATGTATGGCCCAGAGCATTTTCCTGACCACCCTGATGTCTATTATCACCATTCCTGTTTTGGCAGCATTGCTGTAAGGAGAGATCGTATGCCTCACATTCAACAATTATCGTCTCATGTGGCCGACCTGATCGCCGCCGGCGAGGTGGTGGAGCGCCCCGCCTCTGTTGTAAAAGAACTGGTGGAAAACGCCATCGACGCCGGAGCCTCCGCCATCGTGGTGGAGATCCAGCGGGGCGGCATGGGCCTGATCCGGGTGACGGACAACGGCTGCGGCATCGCGCCGGAGGAGCTGCCCACCGCCTTTTTGCGCCACGCCACCAGCAAGCTCCGCACGGCGGAGGATCTGGCCAGGATCGGCACCCTGGGCTTCCGGGGCGAGGCTTTGGCGGCCATTTCCGCCGTCAGCCGGGTGGATGTGCTGACCCGGCGGCCGGGGGATACCACGGGTTCCGCTATCCATGGCGAGGGCGGACACATGGAGCCTGTCCGGGAGGAGGGCGCCCCGGAGGGCACCACCATCCGGGTGTCGGATCTCTTTTACAACACCCCTGCCCGGTTGAAATTCATGAAGAAGGACAGTGCCGAGACCGCCGCCGTGGCGGGGCTGATGCAGCATCTGGCGCTGAGTCACCCGGACGTTTCCTTCAAGTTCATCAAGGACGGGCAGGAATCCCTCCACACCCCCGGAGACGGCAAGCTGGAATCCGCCGTGTACGCCGCCTTGGGCCGGGAATTCGCCAAAACGCTGGTGCCGGTACAGGGTCGGGGCGGGGACATCGAGGTGCGGGGCTTTGTGACCGCGCCCGTCAATGGCCGCGGTTCCCGCTCCATGCAGGTATTCTTCGTCAATGGCCGGTTCATCAAGTCCCAGCTTTTGACCGCCGCCTTGGAGGAGGGCTACCGGAATCAGCTCCTCAAGGGCCGGTTCCCCGGCTGCGTGCTGGAGGTGCTGCTGCCGGTGACGGCGGTGGACGTAAACGTCCATCCCGCCAAGACCCAAGTGAAATTTGCCAAGGAGCATGACGTATTTGATGCTGTGTTCCACACGGTCATGGACGCGTTGGATGCTCGCGGTGGGGCTGTGACGAAGCCGGCTCCCCCGCCGGTCCGGGAGACCCAGAATCCCCGGCAGGACTTTTTTCAGTCCATGGACGCCAAAACCTACCGGGAGCAGGGCCACAAGCCCATCGCTCCCGCTCCGGAACCGGCGGTTTCTCCCCGGCCTTCCGGAGAGAAAGTACGGCCCGCTTTCAGCGCCCAGCCGGTGAAAGGGGCGGAGCCGGTTCGGCCCACATGGAATACGGAGTGGAATACCGGCGCCCGGGTGGCGGACAGCGTCCAGCCCATCTGGCCGCCTCGGGATGCTGTCAAAGCAGCGCCTGCCAGCGCCCTGGGAAAGGCTCCCGCCTCCGTGACCGCCAAGCCTGCGTCGCCTGTGGTTCCCGTGCCGAAAAAGGCGGTGGAACCCGCCCCGGCCCCTAAGTCCTTTGTCCCGGCCATTCCCGCCGTCCCGTCCCAGCAGACTGCCATGGAGCTGCCGGGGCAGGAAACAGTGCTGCCGGAGGCGGCCCCGTGGCGTATCGCCGGAGAGGTCCTGAATACTTACATTATCTGCGAGGATGACGCGGAGACCCTCTGGCTCATCGACAAGCACGCCGCCCATGAGCGGATGAACTTTGACCGGCTGATGACCTCCAAGGAGCCGCCCATGCGGCAGACCCTTTTGCAGCCCATCGCCGTGGAACCCGGCAAGGAGGACGCCGCCCTGCTGCTGGACAATCTGGAGCTGCTGGAACAGTTCGGCTTCGGCTGCGAGGATTTTGGTGACGGCGCAATTCTGGTGCGGGAGGTCCCGGCGGATTTGGATGCGGCGGACACCGCCGCCACGCTGGAGGAATTTGCACAGAATCTCCGCACAGGCCGGAATCTGGACGAAAAGCGGGAGGCGCTGCTGCACACCATGGCCTGCAAGGCCGCCATCAAGGGCGGCTGGACCAGCGACCCCGCCGAGTTGAAGATCTTGGTGGAAAAGGTGCAGAGCGGGGAGGTCCGGTACTGCCCCCACGGACGGCCCGTAGTGGTGAAGGTCACGAAATACGAGCTTGAAAAGCTTTTCAAGCGGGCCTGAGAAGGGAAATTTCAAACAGCCAAAAGCCACCGCCGTCGCGGCGGTGGCTTTTCAACGAAAGGATGCAACAAGCATGGATATGATTCAAACGCTGGCGCAGGAGCTGAATAAGGACCCCCGGCATGTGGAAAACGTGGTCCGGCTGCTGGACGAGGGCAACACGATCCCCTTCATTGCCCGCTACCGCAAGGAGCTTCACGGTGCCATGGATGACACTTCCCTCCGGACGCTGGAGGAACGGCTCCAATACCTCCGCGGGTTGGAGGAACGCCGGGATACGGTGAAAAAGTCCATCGAGGAGCAGGGCAAGCTGACGGAGGAATTGGCCGCCGCCATCGACAGCGCCCAGACCTTGGCAGAGGTGGAGGATCTCTACCGCCCCTACAAGCAGAAACGCCGCACCCGCGCCACCGTAGCCCGGGAAAAGGGTCTGGAACCGCTGGCCGCGCTGTTATTTGCTCAGGAGCGGGACTGTCCCCGTCCGGAGGATGCGGCGGCGGGCTTCATCGATTCGGAAAAGGGCGTGGAGACGGCGGCGGACGCTCTGCAAGGAGCCAATGACATCATCGCCGAGTGGATCAGCGATGATGCGGTCATCCGCAAGTCCCTGCGGGAGCTGTTGGAGCGGCGGGGTGCTCTGCGTTCCCTCGCCGCCACGGAGGAGGACAGCGTTTACCGCCTGTACTACAATTTTGAGCAGTCCCTCAGCCGCTTGCAGGGTCATCAGATCCTCGCCATCAACCGGGGTGAAAAAGAGGAAAAACTGAAGGTCACTGTCCTGCTGGATCGGGAGCTGGCACTGCCGCTGCTGCGGCGGTGTGTGGTAAAGCCCGGCTCTGCCGCCATGGAGTTTGTGAAGACCGCTGCCGAAGATGCCTATGACCGGCTCATTTTCCCCTCTCTGGAACGGGAAATGCGGACAGCACTGACGGAAAAGGCCAGCGAGGGCGCCATCGGCCAGTTTGCCCTGAATCTGAAGCCCCTTTTGATGCAGCCGCCGGTGAAGGGCAAGGTCACCATGGGTCTGGACCCCGGCTACCGCATGGGCTGTAAAGTCGCGGTGGTGGACGGCACCGGCAAGGTGCTGGATACCGCCGTGGTCTATCCCACCTACGGGGAGCGGCAGAAGAATGAGGCCATCGCTACCCTCAGCAAGCTGATCGCCAAGCACGGCGTGGAGCACATCGCCATCGGCAACGGCACCGCCAGCCGGGAAACGGAGCAGATGGCGGTGGAGCTGATCCGGCAGGTGAATGAGGCCGGCGCCCACGTCAGCTATATGATCGTCTCGGAAGCGGGGGCCTCGGTGTACTCCGCCAGCAAGCTGGCCGCCGAGGAATTCCCCCAGTACGATGTGAACCTCCGCTCCGCCGTTTCCATCGCCCGGCGGTTACAGGACCCCCTGGCGGAGCTGGTGAAGATTGACCCCAAGGCCATCGGCGTGGGCCAGTATCAGCATGACATGCCCCAGAAGCAACTGGACGAGGCCCTGAACGGTGTGGTGGAGGACTGCGTCAACGCCGTAGGCGTGGATGTCAACACCGCATCCCCCTCCCTTTTGCAGCGGGTGGCGGGTCTGAACGGCACCACGGCGAAAAATGTGGTGGCCTACCGGGAGGAAAATGGTGTCTTTACCTCCCGCGCCCAGATCAAAAAGGTTCCCAAGCTGGGGCCCAAGGCCTTCCAGCAGTGCGCGGGCTTTTTGCGGGTGCCGGAGAGTAAAAGCGTACTGGACAACACCGCCGTCCACCCGGAATCCTATGACGCGGCCAAGGCCCTGCTGGAGCTGACAGGCCACACCTTAGCGGATGTGAAGAATGGAGCCATTTCCGACCTTCCCGCCCGCCTCGGCGCTTATGGGGAAGAAAAAGCGGCAGAGGAGATCGGCGTGGGCGTTCCCACCCTGCGGGACATCGTATCCGAGCTGCTGAAACCGGGGCGTGACGTCCGCGACGAGCTGCCTAAGCCCATCCTCCGCACGGACGTGCTGGAAATGAAGGACTTGAAGCCCGGCATGATCCTCACCGGCACGGTGCGGAACGTCATCGACTTTGGCGTGTTCGTGGACATCGGCGTCCATCAGGACGGTCTGGTACACATCTCGCAGGTGTGTGACAAATTCATCCGGCACCCCTCCGAGGCGGTGTCCGTGGGGGATGTGGTGAAGGTGGTCGTTCTGGAGGTGGACGAGAAGAAAAAGCGCATCAGCCTTTCCATGAAGCAGGCGAAATAAATTTTTTCCATGTAAAATTCAAATCATCAGGAGAGTCGGCGGTCTTTTAGCCGTCGGCTCCAGCGTGTCGAAAAGTCTTTTCTCCCCGCTGAGCCAGTTTTCAGAACTTTATAAAAGTTCTGAAAACTAAGGATTTCAATGGTGAAGAAATACGTTGCCGGTCTAACCGTTTTCCGGGCGCAAGACGTCCGGAAAATGGGAGCCTTCCTCGAAACAGCCCTCGCTTCATCCACCACTGGCGGCGCTTCGCCTGTTTCCCCTTCTTGGGTTATCTCCGCGCCAAGAGCCGCCTTGCGGCGGTTGCGCTCCGAAACGCGTCTGCGGGTGCAGTCCCGCGCACACCCTTCACCCGCAAGGGGTATGCATCATCCGTAAAGCGGCGGAGCCGCTAACGGCTGCCCTACCTTACCGTCGCGGAAAATTTATCACTTTATCGACAGCCTCAGCCGGCGGCCTTTGGCCGCCGGCTCTTTTTTCGGACAAACCACCCCCGGCGCGTCTTGGCGGGTGAAATCCCGCATAGACTGTCCCGAAAGGGGCGATGGGATGCTGGAAGTGCTGAATACCCTCCTGTGGGGGCCGGGGACGCTGGCGCTGATCTTAGGGACCGGGGTGTGGCTGACCCTGCGGACAGGGGGCTTTCCCCAGCGAAATTTAGGGCGGGCACTGACCCTGTCTTTAGGGAGGGAGGCCCGGCGGAAGGGCCGGGGCGGCGTGTCCCCCTTCGGCTCTCTGATGACAGCGCTGGCCTCCACGGTGGGCACCGGCAACATCGTGGGCGTGGCGGCAGCGCTGGTATCCGGCGGGCCGGGGGCGCTGGTGTGGATGGAGCTGGCGGCGTTGCTGGGACTGGCGTCCAAGTTTGCCGAATGTATGCTGGCGGTGAAATACCGCCGTGTCCGCCGGGACGGCACCCGTTGGGGCGGGCCCATGGCGGTGATGGAAGCCCGGCTGGGCGCTCCGGGCAAATGGATGGGGAAGCTGTTTGCCGTATTCGCCCTGTTGATGGCCTTCACCATGGGCGCTTTGGCCCAGTCCGGAGCCTTGGCGGACACCTTCTCCGCCGCCTTCACCCTGCCCCGCTGGCGGGTAGGACTGGTGACGGCGGCGCTGGCTCTGACGATCTTATTGGGCGGCATCCGCCGCATCGCGGATATTTCCACGGTGCTGGTGCCGGTGATGGCGCTGCTGTATTTGGGCGGTGGACTGGCGGTGATCCTGGGAAACCTCCGCCGCCTGCCGGAGGCGGTGACACTGATGCTCCGGTGCGCAGTGGCGTCGGAAGCCGCGCTGGGCGGGGCCTTGGGGATCGTCACCCGCCGGGAGGCCCTCCGCTGGGGCGTTGCCCGGAGCGTTTTTTCCAACGAGGCGGGGTTGGGCTCCGCCGCCATCACCGCCGCCTGCGCTGACACGGAGGATCCTGTAAAGCAGGGGCTCATCAGCATGACCGGCGTGTTTTTCGACACCATGGTGATCTGCACCGTTACCGGTCTCGCCATCTGCTGCTCCGGCACGCTGGGAACGGCGGACGGAGCCGGACGCCCCCTCACCGGCGCGGCGCTGACCCTCCGGGCCTTTGAAACGGTGCTGGGGCCGCTGGCCCCGTGGCTCATCGGCGTGGCGTTAGGGCTGTTTGCCTTTACCTCCGTGCTGGGCTGTGCGGTTCAGGCAGAGACAACGGCATCATACCTGCTGGGACCGGAGGCGGTACGGCCCTGCCGGGTGCTGTACGGACTGGCGGTTTTTGCCGGGGCGGTGATCCCCATGGCCACGGTCCTTCAGCTTGCGGATCTCGCCAACGCACTGATGGCCTTTCCGAACCTCGTCTGTCTGCTACTGCTCTCCGGTGAGATCGCCGGAGAATGTGGCAGAAAGGAGCGGTAAAAATGGCAGCTATCAGAAAAGTAAAGCGGGTAAGAAAACAGCAAGGAAGAATGTTTTCAGAATCGCAAAGGTTCCGAAAATGGCTCCAGTGGTGCAAAAATGCTTTTTTGTGCCACTGGAGCTGTAAATTTTCTGTGACAACGTTGCATTTTTGTGATTTCGTGGTATGATAACCGTGGTATAAAATTTTTGAAAAGGACTGATACCATGACAAAAATCGACATCGTCTCCGGCTTCCTGGGTGCCGGTAAGACCACACTCATCAAAAAGCTGCTGGCGGAAGCCTACAAGGGCGAAAAGCTGGTGCTGATCGAAAACGAATTTGGCGAGATCAACATTGATGGCGGCTTCCTGAAGGAATCCGGCATCCAGATCTCCGAGATGTCCGCCGGCTGCATCTGCTGCTCTCTGGTGGGCGACTTCAACAAGGCTTTGAAGGACGTGGAGGCTCAGTTCCACCCCGACCGCATCCTCATTGAGCCCTCCGGCGTGGGCAAGCTCAGCGACGTGATCGTGGCGGTGGAGAACACCGTAAAGGACGTTCCCGAGATGAAGCTCAACAGCTTTGTCACCGTGGCAGACGCCACCAAGGTGAAGGTCTATATGAAGAACTTCGGTGAGTTCTACAACAACCAGATCGAGGCCGCCGGTACCATCATCCTCTCCCGGACTCAGAAGATGACGCAGGAGAAGCTGGAGGCCGCCGTGTCCATGCTCCGGGAGAAAAACGCCGATGCCGCCATCATTACTACCCCTTGGGATGAACTGGACGGCAAGGCCATCCTCTCCGCCATCGAAAAGGTCTCTCTGGCCGATGAACTGCTGGAGAAAATGCGGGCCGAACATGAGACCGATGAGCACGAGCACCATCACCATCATCATGACGGCGAGGAGTGCGACGATCCCAACTGCTCCTGCCACCACCATGACCATGAGCACGAGGAGCATGAGCATGAACATCACCATCATGGCCATGAGCACGAGCATGACCACGAGCATGACCACGAGCATGACCATGACCATGACGAGTGCTGCGGCCATGAGCATGACCATGAGCATCATCATGACCACGGCGAGTGCGATGACCCCAACTGCTCCTGTCATGACCATCACCATCATCACCGCGCCGATGAGGTGTTCATCTCCTGGGGTAAGGAAACACCCAAGGTGTATACACAGGCGGACATCGACCGTATTCTGACGGCGCTGGATTCTGGTGACTACGGCGCCATTCTCCGGGCCAAGGGCATCGTGAACGGCACCGACGGCGCATGGATCGAGTTCGACTATGTGCCGGAGGAGCATGAGATCCGGGCGGGCCACCCCGACTACACCGGCCGCCTGTGCGTCATCGGTTCCAATCTGAAGGAGGAAAAGCTGGCAGAGCTGTTCGGCCTGTAAGCGAAAAAATTCATGGCTGATATTCCTGTATATCTCATCGCCGGGTTTTTGGACGGCGGCAAAACAGATTTTATCAACGGCATTTTAGAGGACGGCTTCGCCCGTGAGGACAAAACCCTCCTGATCTGCTGCGAGGAGGGCGAGCTGGAATACGAGCAGAAGGCACTGGACAACGTGACGGTGGTCACGGTGGACGAGGAGACCGCTCTCACCTGCGCCCAGTGCAAGGAATGGGAAAAGCAGTACAAACCCAAGCAGGTCCTCATTGAGTACAACGGCATGTGGTCCATGGAGCGGCTGTACCGGGAGGTGTTGCCCGCCAACTGGGTCCTCTATCAAGTGATGACCTTTGTGGACGCCAATACCTTTGAGACCTATGCCAAGAACATGGGCCAGATCATGATGGAAAAAATCACCAACGCCGACCTGCTGGTGTTCAACCGCTGCACCGATGAGCTGAAGGCCGCACTGCGGAAGCGGAATCTGCGGATGGTGAACCGCCGGGCGGACATCTATCTGGAAGATCTGAACGGCAACAGCGAGGACTACAACAACGGTGAGGTCTGCCCCTTTGATCTGGACCAGCCGGTGATCAACATTCCGGACGATGACTACGGTGTCTGGTATGTGGACGTGATGGATTACCCTGACCGCTGGGCAGGGAAAACCGTTCACATGAAGCTGCTCATGTGCCACTCCAAGAAGTATCCCGGTACCCACTGCCCCGGACGGTTCGCCATGGTCTGCTGTGAAAATGACGTGCAGTTCTTGGGTCTGGTGGCCAAGGGCGTGGATCTGAATAAGTACAAGAACCGGGACTGGGTGGAAGTCGAGGCACGCATGGCTTTGGAAAATCACTCTGCCTACAAGGGCAAGGGCCCGGTAATGCACATCATCTCCATCAAGCCCTGTGAAAAGCCCGCCAACGAGGTCGTGACCTTCTGATCTACTGATATTCAAAAAGCACGTTTCCTTTTGACGAGGAAACGTGCTTTTCTTCTTGCATGCGCTTCTTATATTTGTCACCGTGCAAGTCGTTGGCAAATCAACCGTTATTTCAGTGCCGTTGTGCCGCTCAGAATTGCTGAGGAGGGTCTGTTGTTCCGGTATCACCGCAGCCTTGATTTTGCGGTAAATCGCCCTCATTTTCAATACGGTTCGTATTTTTTGTTTTCAAATCGACATTTTGTATTGTAATTCCGCAAGTTTTTTGAGGAATCCCGGTTTTCTTTCCGCTTCGCAAAGCTCGCAAAATTTCGGGAATACTTGCAAATTTCAGGCAAATCCATATAATAGAGATATTCTGATATGAAAGGACTTTACGTTTTGAAAGAAAAGCGGATCTATAAAAGAGAACTGCCCCTCTGGGGGAGTCTGCTGGCCGCCGTTTTGCTGGCAGGCTGTATTACTTTACTGGCCTTGTGGTGCCAGCCAAACGCCCTGCGGACGGTGCTGGCAGGGTTCAAGGCCCAGCCCCTGCTGATCGTTTTGAACGCCCTCCCCATTGGACTTTTGCTGCTGGCCTTCGCCTTCCTGTTCCGGAATGTCTTTTACAGCGGGGCGCTGGTGAATTTCTTCGTCTGCGCGCTGTCCCTTGCCAACCGGGTCAAAATCGAGGTCCGGGATGAGCCGGTGTTCCCCCGGGACTTCTCCCTTCTACGGGAGGTGGGCAGCGCCATCCAGTCCTATGACATCCGCTATCCGGTGAAGGCCATCGCCGTGGTGGTGCTGACCACCGCGCTGCTCATCGGCCTTGGGGTCCTGTTCCCCAGCCGCCCGGTGTCCTTCGCCGTACCAAAGGCCAAGCTGACAAAACGGGACGCCGTGGCCGTGTTCCCCGGCCGCTGCTGGCCGGAGCGGATCTTGGGCGCGGTCCTCAGCTTCGGCGTTCTGACTGCGCTGATCTTCTCAGTGTACGCCAGCAACGATCTCTACAATTCCTTCCGGGTCAGCAACGCCTATTATGTCCCGTCGGTATTCAACGAGCTCGGTTTCCCCTACTGCTTCTGCCATCAGTTCACCACCTATCCGGTGGACAAGCCGGAGGGCTTTTCCAAATCCGAGGCTGCCGGTTGGGAGACCGGCGGGCAGACGGGGCTGGGCAAGGACGTCAGCGTAATCCTTGTGATGAACGAGGCGTTTTCCGATCTCACCGACCAGCCCATGTTCAACTGGGCGGAGGAAACCGATCCCCTGCCCAACCTTCACGCTTTGCAGAAGGCCCCCCACACTCTTTCCGGTCACATCGTAGTCCCCGGCTTTGCCGGAGGCACCGCCAACACAGAGTTCGATGTGCTGACGGGAATGCAGACCAATGCACTGTCCGTCACCGCCACCTCCGCCATGCGGGTGGTGAACCGGAATCTGGACAGCTTGTTCCGAGTGTTCGGGGCGGACGGCTACCGCACCTCCTTCTACCATCCCGGCGATGCCTGGTTCTACAACCGCGAGAATGTCTACCGCTGGCTGGGGGCGGAGCACGAGGTATTCGCCAAGGACATGAAAGATCTGGAATACAAGGGCCGCTGGGTCACGGATGACTACATGGCTGGTCTGATCGAGGAAGAATTTGAAACGGCGGTCAGCGAGGGCCGCCCCCTGTTCAACTACACCACCACCATCCAGAACCACATGAGCTACACCGCCGACAAGTACGGCGAGGGCTATGTGTTCCCACCGGTCTCCACCACGGCGGACATCTCCCCGGAGACCCGCACCATGCTGGAGGTCTACACCGAAGGCGTCCGTGATGCCGACGCCATGCTGGGCCGGCTGACGGCTTACTTCGCAGAGCGGGAGGAGCCTGTGGTGCTGGTGTTCTACGGCGATCACCTGCCCTATCTGGGGGACAACCAGAAGGGCTATGCGGAGTTGGGATCTGAGGTGTCCATCCCGGAGAACGAGCGGGAGGACATTCTCTGCTCTTACAAGACCCCCTATGTGCTCTGGGCCAATGACGCCGCCGCGGACACGCTGAACTGGAACGAGGCCGTGGCCGCGCTGGACCTGCCGGAGGACGGCGTTCTCTCTGCTTCCTTTTTAGGCAGCGTCCTGCTGGACCTCACCGGCCGCGCCGGGGAAAGTCCGTGGTTCGACTTTCTCTCCTCCCTCCGGCGGATCGCGCCGGTAGTACAAAAGAAAACCTATATTCTAGCGGACGGCTCCGTACTGCCGCAGCGAATTTTGAACGAGCAGACGGATGAATCGTCCATGGAATTAAAAGACGCCGTCCGCAAGTGGCGCTGCTGGAGCTATTACAAGCTGAAATACGCGGACGTGGGTTAGACCCACCGCGAATATATGGAAAAAGCGGTTCCGGAACTTCCGGAACCGCTCTTTTGTATCAGCTTTTCGCTTCGATCTTCGCTCCGCATTTGGGACAGGTGATAACGATCTTCCCCTTCCCAACCGGCACCCGGCAGATGGCGCCGCATCTGCAGGTGAAGTACTTGTGCTCCTTATCCGCCCGGCGGGCCTTGGCCCCGGCGGCGTTGTTCCGGGCCTTCCAGATCCAGCCCATAAACTTCTGGTTCTCCGCCCGGCGCTTGGTCAGGTTTTTGGAGAACATCCGGAACAGAATAAACACCATCAGCACCCAAAGGAGGGATTCGCAGATCCGGGCGGGGATCCATAGCCGCAGAAGGCTGAAAATCAACTGGGCCACCAGAATCACCAGATAGCCCCGCAGAAGAGCCTGATTCATCTGATCCATGCCGTTCCGGCCGTACATGAACCGCGCCACCGCGCATCTGAATTTATAGAACATACGCCTGCTGCCTCTTTCCGTCGGCTCCCGCGGAACCGTAACTGTTTTTACCTTACATATTTTAGCGGATAGGTCAGAGAAAGGCAACGGTTTAGCAGCGGAGTTTACAAAAAAGTAATTTCTTTCCAAGTCATTCCGTGTTAAAATGACATACGATATGAAAATACACAAAGGAAGTGTTTGGTTTATGGCAAAGAAACAATTCAAAGCGGAGTCCAAACGGCTGCTGGACCTGATGATCAACTCCATCTACACCCACAAGGAGATCTTCCTGCGGGAGATCATCTCCAACGCCAGCGACGCCTGCGACAAGCTGTGCTATCAGGCTCTGACGGATGACAGCGTGAAGCTGACCCGGAAGGACTTCAAGATCGACCTGTCTGTCAACAAGGACGCCCGGACCATCACCGTTACGGATAACGGCATCGGTATGGACAAGGAGGATCTGGAGAACAATCTGGGCGTCATCGCCTCCTCCGGTTCCTACAAGTTCAAGCAGGAGGTGGGAGATGACACCAAGGACACTGACGTGATCGGTCAGTTCGGCGTGGGCTTTTACTCCGCCTTCATGGTCTGCGATCAGGTGACGGTCCGCACCCGGAAATTCGGCAGTGACACCGCCTATCAGTGGCAGTCCTCAGGGGCCGACGGCTACACCGTCACGGAATGTGATAAGTCCGATGCGGGCACTGAGGTCATCATGCACCTGAAGGATGATACAGAGGACGAACATTACAGCGAGTTTTTGGAAGAATGGAAGCTCCGGGAGCTGATCAAAAAGTATTCCGACTACATCCGCTTCCCCATCCGCATGGCGGTCACGAAAACGAAAAAGGTGGCCTCCTGCATGTCCGACAAGCCGGACGAGGTACCCTATGTGGAGATGGAGACCCTGAACTCCATGGTCCCCATCTGGCAGCGGAAAAAGGCCGATGTGAAGCCGGAGGAATATAACGAGTTCTATCGGGAGAAGTTCCACGATTTCGCGGACCCCCAGCGGGTCATCACCGTGTCCGCTGAGGGTGCCGTGACCTACAAGGCCTTGCTGTTCATCCCCGGCACCACTCCCTTCGACTTCTACACCAAGGAATACGAAAAGGGTCTGCAGCTCTATTCCAGCGGCGTTCTCATTATGGACAAGTGTCCGGATCTGCTGCCGGAGCACTTCCGGTTCGTCCGGGGCGTGGTGGATTCCCCGGATCTGAGTCTGAACATCTCCCGGGAGCTTTTGCAGCATGACCGCCAGCTGAAGGTCATCGCCGGAAATCTGGAAAAGAAGATCAAGAGCGAACTGGCCAAGATGCTCAAGGACGAGCGTGAGGCTTATGAAACCTTCTGGAAGAACTTCGGCCGCCAGTTGAAATACGGCGTAGTCAGCGAGTACGGCATCCACAAGGACCTGCTGCAGGATCTGCTGCTGTTCTGGTCCTCCACGGAGAAGAAGCTGGTGACGCTGGATGAGTACGTCTCCCGGATGAAGGAGGATCAGAAGGTCATCTATTATGCCGCCGGTGACACCGTGGATAAAATCGACAAGCTGCCTCAGCTGGAGGCTTTGAAGGATCAGGGGGTGGAGATCCTCTACTTCACAGAGGAAGTGGACGAGTTCGTGGCCCAGACCCTGCGGAGCTACAAGGACAAGGAGTTCCGCTCCGCCATGGACGGTGCATCCGACGAGTCCGCTCAGGAAAAGGCTAAGGAGGAGGCCGACACCCATAAGGACGTGTTTGCCTTCGTGAAGGAGACGCTGGGCGACGCGGTGGCGGAGGTGAAACCCTCCACACGGCTGAAATCCCACCCTGTATGTCTCACCGCCGGCGAGGGCCTGAGCTTTGAGATGGAGAAGTATTTCCAGCTCATGCAGCCTGACAGCAGCATCAAGGCCCAGCGGATTCTGGAGCTGAACACGGAGCACCCGGCCTTCACCGCTCTGGAGAACGCCGTGACCGCCGACCCGGAAAAGGCCAAGATCTACGCCAAGCTGCTGTACGATCAGGCGCTGCTGATCGCGGGACTGCCGCTGGACGATCCCTCCGGCTACACGGATCTGGTGTGCGGACTGATGAAGTAAGTCTGATAAGCAAAACCTTGCCCCCGGCGTGTCTTACAAGACACGCCGGAGGCAGTAGGGCGAAAAGGTCTTTTCGCCCTGCTGCCAATATTTTCAGAGCTTTTGTAAAGTTCTGAAAATATTTAATTTAAATAGCGCAGGACACCCTTCTTGGGTTTCCCGCGCACACTCTTCACCCGCAAGGGGTATGCGGCATCCGTAAAGCGGCACAGCCGCTAACGGCTGCCCTACCTTACTATCGCGGAAAATCTACCATTTTATCGAAAGACTCCCCCCGGCGTGTCTTACAAGACACGCCGGGGGCCTTTTTGCTATTTCTCGCTATTTCGGCAACTCCGCGCGCAAAAACACCTCCGCGTGGAAAATCCACGCGGAGGTGTTTTGTCTGTATTCGGCGTTTCTCAGCCCCACAGGGCGGAGAGGGACGGGATAATTTGCTTTTTCCTGCTCATGATCTTGGACAGGAACACGCAGTTCTTTTCCTCGCCGGTGATATTGAATGCCTGCCGGATGGTCTCCGTATCTCCGGAATACAGCAGATAGGAGCCTTCCACCAATACGTTCGTGATCATCAGCAGCACAATGTCCAGACCGTTCTTCTTACGGATGGTCTCCATCGTGGCGAGGAATTCCTCTTTCCGGGCCATAAGACGATCGGAATCCAGACAGGTGATCTGGCTCACCGCCAGATTGTGACCGCCAATGTGAAATTCCTTGTAGTCGGTGCGGATAATGGACTCAGCGCTCTTGTCCTCACCGGTAGCGGCGGAGAAAATGGTCTGCCCCAGCTCTTCCAGAGAGACATTGGCAATACGGGACATCCGGTTGGCAATGTCGATATCCCGCTGGGTGCAGGTGGGAGATTTGAACATGACCGTATCCGACACGATGGCGGCAGCCATGAGGCCCGCCATTTTGGCAGAGGGCATCAGACCCTTTTCCTGATACATATCCGCAACGATGGTGGTAGAACTGCCCACCGGCTCATTCCGGACATAAATAGGATTGTTGGTCTCAATATCCGCCAGACGGTGGTGGTCCACGATCTCCAGAATGTCCGCCTGATCCAGACCGGGCACAGACTGGGCCTTTTCGTTGTGGTCCACCAGAATTACCCGCTTGCGCCGGGGACGCAGCAGATGGAATCGGGACAGGGTTCCCACCACGTGCTCATTTTCATCCAGAATGGGGTAAGCCCGGAATCGGCTTTCCAGCACGGTATTGCGCACGTCATCGATATAATCGTCCAGATGGAAGGAAACCAGATCGTGGCTCTTGCAGATGCGCTCGATAGGCAGAGAGTGGCAGATCAGGTGGACTGCCCGGTACGCGTCATAAGGCGTGGAGATGATGCAGGTATCGGTGTCCAACTCCAGCAGCTCCCGGCTGACCTCCGCCTGACAGACGATGACGCAGGTGACCCGCAGCTCCAGTGCCCGCTTGATCATGTCCGGCTGATCGCCGCAGACCACGATGCTGTCCGGAGAGGAAAACAGCAGGTTTTCCCGTCCCGCAGGCAGGGCGATGGTGACCTCGCCGGAGATCTCATCCCGGATCTGGCCGCCCTCGTTGAGGACCTTTCCCTCCAAAACGGAGAGCAGGTTATAGACCGGCACGTTCTTGACCGTGGAATTGCGGACAGCCAGCATATCGTAGCTGGCTACATCTCCGGCGGAGAGCATACCGTAGAGAGTACCGTCCTCATTGGCCACAGGCAGTACGGAGATCCGGTCCGCCTGCATCATCTGCCAGGCCCGGCTGATGGTAGCGGCGGGAGACAGGGTGGGCGGCGTATCGAAGTCCAGGTCCCGGACCTGCGTCCGAACGTTGTTGATCAGCTCCGGCGGCTGGGCACCGAATTTGTCCAGGACGGCTTTCGTCTCATCGCTGATCTGGCCCAGACGGGCGGCGCAGTACTGCCGCTGCCCCAGAGCATTTTTCAGTGCGGCGTAGGCCATGGCGGATACGATGGAGTCGGTATCCGGGTTGCGATGGCCGGTAATGTAAACTTTGTCCATTCCACAGTTCCTTTCGGATCGTTTCTAAATTCTGTTTCTCTCATGATTATGAGAGTCCGGCGTGAAATTGTCAACAGTGCCTTTCACCAAATGGACCGTGCGAAAGTACAGTCTCACAACCCATTTTGTATAGTTCCGGACCATTTACAGGATCAGAAGCTCCTTGGGTGCCAGCGTAATGTCCTGACAGCCCTGTTCTGTGATGACGATCACATCCTCAATGCGAACGCCCAGCTTCCCCGGCAGATAGATCCCCGGCTCCGCGCTGATGACAGCGCCGGCAGGCAGCGGCTTGCTGTTGGACGGCGTAGCATTGGGATTTTCATGGATCTCCACGCCAACGCTGTGGCCAAAGCTATGGCCGAAATAGGGACCGTATCCGGCGTCCGCGATGACCTGTCGGGCGGCGCCGTCCACCGCTGCGCCGGTGACGTCGGCCTTTGCCGCGGCGATTCCGGCCAGTTGGGCCTTGAGGACCGTGTTGTAAACAGTCTCCATCTCCTCCGTCACATGACCAACGGCCACTGTGCGGGTCATATCCGAGCAATAGCCGCCGAATTTGCAGCCGAAGTCCATGGTGACGAACTCCCCGGCCTGAATGGGCTTCTCACTGGGAACACCGTGGGGCAGGCTGCCGTTGGGGCCGGAGACCACGATGGGGTCAAAGGACTTGTCCTCTGCGCCGTAGTGCAGCATTTTATAGAGCAGCAGCGCGGCAATTTCCTTTTCCGTAACGCCGGGGCGGATCTCGCCGAGAATGTCCGCCAGCGCTTTTTCCGCGATCCGCTGAGCCTGGATCATACAATCCAGCTCCGCCTGATCCTTGACGGCCCGCAGCGTCCACAAAAGCTCCGTGGCGGGGACCAGCTCGCAGTGGAGCTTCTCCGAAAAGCGGCGGAAATCCGCCGCCGTCATATATTCATCCTCATACCCCATGCGGGTGATGTGTTCCTTTTCGATGACCTCGTTGATAAGGGCGGAGTAGGGATGTTCCCGGCCCGTTTCCCGGATCTCCGCATCCCGTACATGGCGGGCTGCGGCCTCCGTATACCGGCTGTCGGTGAAATAATAGTTGTGGTTTCGAGTGACGATGGCTACACCGTCCGTCCCGGAGGAGTGAAAACCGGAAGCGTAGAAGCGGTTGGCCTCGCAGGTCAGCAGCACGGCGTCCAGGCTGTGGGTCTCCAGCACACCGGCGATTTTTTTGAAATGGTTCATAACAGATCCTCTTTTTCTGAGAGCCGCAGCATATCAGGTGTAACCGGCCCTCTGTGATGAGCAGTGTAGCAGAATTTCACAAAATTGTCAAAGCGGCTCGTCAGTTCGGATTTAATCTCACCGCATTTTGTAGAAAATCACAGTTGACTTTAATCGTTTAAAGCTGTATGGTAATAGCATCACAAAGCCCAGTGCGGCAGAAAGGAGTGCACAATGCGTTTCGGAATGTTTACCTATATTTACCGCTACGCACGCTATTTTGCGGGCTTCTTTCATAATGCAGAAACGGAACAGGCATTCTGCCGGGCATAAGGCTTGCACTCGTTAAACGCGAGGGGGCTCTGTTCCACGGACAGAGCCCCCCTTGTTTTTTGGAAGGCATCCAACTTTATGAATTCGTCCGGATACGGACAAAAGGAGAAGATCACTATGAAAAAGAAATTGCTCGCTCTTGTTCTGGCTGCGGCCATGACGCTGTCCCTTGCCTCCTGCGGCGGCTCCAAGACGGAGACACCCTCCACCGGCTCTGACAATTCCTCCGCCGAGGGCGCCACCTATAAGGTCGGCATCTGCCAGCTGGTGCAGCACCCTGCGCTGGACGCTGCAACCCAGGGTTTTATCGACGCTCTGAATGAAGCCCTCCCCGGCCAGGTGGAGTTTGAAAACAAGAACGCCTCCGGCGAGGCCAACAACTGCGGCACGATCGTCAACGGCTTTGTTTCCGAGGGCGTGGACCTGATCATGGCCAACGCCACCGCCGCCCTGACCGCCGCCGCTTCCGCGACTGCCGACATTCCCATTCTGGGCACCTCCATCACCGCTTACGGCGTGGCCCTGGATCTTGACGATTTCGACGGCACCGTAGGCGGCAACATCTCCGGCACCTCCGACCTGGCCGACCTGAGCAAGCAGGCCGACATGATCACCGAGTGGTTCCCCGAGGCCAAGAAGGTGGCCCTGCTGTTCTGCTCCGCCGAGCCCAACTCCAGCTACCAGATCCAGGAAGTGGCGACCTGCCTGGCCAACAAGGGCATTGAGACCAAGGAATTTGCCTTCACCGACTCCAATGACGTGGCGTCCGTGACCCAGTCTGCCGCTGACTACGCAGATGTGGTCTATCTCCCCACCGATAACATCGCCGCCTCCAACACCGAGGCCATCGCCAACATCCTGGTGCCCGCCGGTGTTCCCGCTATCTGCGGCGAGGAGGGTATCTGCTCCGGCTGCGGCGTGGCTACCCTGTCCATCAGCTACTATGATCTGGGCGTGACCACCGGCAAGATGGCTGCCAAGATCCTCACCGGCGAGGCGGATATCTCCACCATGCCCATCGAATACACCGACGCCACCCCCAAGTACAACCCCACCATCTGCGAGGAGCTGGGCATCCAGCCTCTGGACGGCTATGAGGCCATTGAGGGCTGATCCAAAACAAACGCGATCCTATAACGAAAATCTGGCGGGAGGGGGCAATCCCCTCCTCCCGCTGTGAACAAGGAGAAACGGTATGAGTTTTCTATCCTCCCTTCTCAATGCGCTGCCGGGCGCTGTGGCCCAGGGCCTGATCTGGGGCCTGATGGCCATCGGCGTCTACATCACCTTCCGTATTCTGGATGTAGCTGATCTGACGGTGGACGGATCTCTGGCCACCGGCGGTGCCGTGGCCGTCATGCTGATCCGGGCAGGTCTGAACGCTTGGGCCGCGTTGCTGTGCGCCTTTCTGGCAGGTATGCTGGCCGGCTTTGTCACCGGCCTGTTCCACACGAAATGCGGCATCCCCGCCATTCTCGCCGGTATTCTGACCCAGTTGTCCCTCTACTCCATCAACCTGCGGATCATGGGCAGCAAGGCCAATCAGGCAGTAGGCGTGGATAAGTATGATCTGCTGGTATCCCAGCGGTATGTGCGTTCGGTGAGCCTGGATAACCCCCTGCCTCTGCTGGTGGTATTCACGGTGGTGCTCATTGCCGTTTTGTACTGGTTTTTCGGCACGGAAAAGGGCTGCTCCCTCCGTGCCACCGGCGCAAACCCCAACATGGCCCGGGCTCAGGGCATCAATACCAACGCCAACGTGGTGCTGGGACTCATGGTGTCCAACGGTCTGGTAGCCCTGTCCGGCGGTCTGCTGGCCCAGTTTCAGGGTTCCTCCGACATCAACATGGGCCGGGGCGCTATCGTCATTGGTCTGGCCGCCGTCATCATCGGCGAAGTGGCCTTCGGCAAGGTATTCATCAACTTCGCTTTGAAGCTGCTGGCGGTCTCCATCGGTGCCGTCATCTACTACATCGTTCTGCAAATCGTTTTGCAGTTAGGTCTGAACACCAACGATCTGAAGCTGGTGTCCGCCCTGATCGTGGCCGTGTTCTTGGCGATCCCCTACTGGAAGGGCCACATCCACACCAAGAAGGGAGGTTCCGTCCATGCTTGAGTTGAAGGATATCTGCAAGACGTTTAATCCCAATACCATCAACGCTAAGGTAGCTTTGAACCATCTGAACCTGACACTGAATGACGGGGATTTTGTCACCGTGATCGGCGGCAACGGTGCGGGCAAGTCCACCATGCTGAACGCCATCGCAGGCGTGTTTCAGGTGGATTCCGGCACCATCACCATCGACGGACAGGACGTTACCAAGCTGCCGGAGCACAAGCGGGCGGCATTTTTGGGGCGGGTGTTCCAGGACCCCATGATGGGCACCGCACCCACCATGCAGATCGAGGAAAATCTGGCGCTGGCAGCCCGCCGGGGCCAGCCCCGGGGGTTGAAGTGGGGCATCACCGCCTTGGAGCGGGCAGATTACAGAGAGCTGCTGAAAGCGCTGGATCTGGGGCTTGAGGACCGCCTCACCGCCAAGGTGGGCCTGCTCTCCGGCGGTCAGCGTCAGGCGCTGACGCTGCTGATGGCCTCCCTGAAGCAGCCCAAGCTGCTGCTGTTGGACGAGCACACTGCCGCTTTGGACCCCAAGACCGCTGACAAGGTGCTGGCTCTGTCCGACCAGATCGTGCAGGAGAACAACCTCACCACCCTCATGATCACCCACAACATGAAGGACGCCATCGCCCACGGCAACCGGCTCATTATGATGGATGCCGGCCGGGTGGTGGTAGATATCTCCGGTGAGGACAAGAAGAAGCTGACGGTCCCCGACCTGCTGGCCCTGTTCAGCCGCGCCAGCGGCTCTGACGAGGCCAATGACAAAATGCTCCTGTCCTGAAATCCTACATACATCTCTCCCCCGGAAGGTCTCTTCCGGGGGATTTTGCTATGCAAAAGCACAGTAAAATAAGAAATGTGCCATTTCCTCGCCCCCGCAGGGCAACCGGAAATGATGCACGAAAACTTCATGCACTGGCATTTGTGCATGTTCGCGGTGCACTGCTCATGCATGAAGTTTTATGCGTATGAAATTAAATTTTCCGCTCTGGCGGAAGCACATGTGAGGATCATATATGGAATGGCTGGAAGTACACATTGACACAAATCACGCCGGGCTGGAGCCTCTGGAGATCTTCCTCTCCGCCAATGGGGTGGACGGCGTGGTCATTGATGACGAGCAGGATTTCCAGAGCTTTCTGGAAAACAACCACCAGTATTGGGACTATGTAGACGAGGATCTGGAGGCGTCCATGAAGGGTAAATCCCGGATCACCTTCTACCTCCCGGCGGACGGAGACGGCTTTGACCAGCTGGCCCACCTCCGCACGGCTCTTCAGGGCTTCAAGGACGCCCATGCCGGAAAATACGGCACCCTCCTGATGACGCTGGAAAATCTGAAGGACGCCGACTGGGAAAACAACTGGAAGCAGTATTATAAGCCCATGGAGATCGGCGAACGCCTGCTGGTGATCCCGGAATGGGAACAGGAAAACGTGAAGGGGCAGGCCAAATACGCCGGCAAGGTGCCCCTGATCTTAGAGCCGGGCCTCACCTTCGGCACAGGCAGCCACGCCACCACCCGCCTGTGCCTGACAGCGCTGGAGGAAGCCGTCCACGGCGGCGAGACCGTATTGGATCTGGGCTGCGGCAGCGGCATCCTCTCCATTGCCGCACTGCGGCTGGGCGCCGTCTCCGCCAAGGCTGTGGACATTGATGACAAGTGCCTGACGGTGGCCTATGAAAACGCCGCTCTCAACGGCATCGGCAAGGACCGCTACACCGTTCTGGTGGGGGATGTTCTCTCCAACGGCGCCCTCCGGGAAGCTCTGGGCGGCGGCTACGATGTGGTGGTTGCCAACATCGTGGCAGACGTCATTATGGGCCTTGCCCCCATGGTGCGGCAATTCCTGAAGCCCGGCGGCCTGTTCCTCTGCTCCGGCATCATCGACACCCGGGCCGGGGAGGTGGCGGACGCCCTCCGTCAAAACGGTTGGGAAATCGAAACTACCCGGTCCGGTGAGGGCTGGTACTCCTACGCCTGCCGCTGACTTTGAAAGGACCCTGAATACGCCCATGAACAAGTTCCAAGCACTCAACACCTGGATGACCCCGAAAATGCCCCTGCTGATCCTCGGCGCTCTGGCACTGGGACTGCTGTTCCCCGATCAGATCGGCCTGCTGTGTCCCGCCGTTTCCGCCCTGATGATGTTCCAGACCTTTGCCAACAGTCTGGGCAGCAGTGTGCAGGATCTGGGCCGGGTCCTCTCCCACCCCAAGCCGGTGCTCATCACCATGCTTTCTCTCCACCTTCTCATGCCGTTGGCCGCTTTGGGTATTGGCAGCATGTGCTTCCCTGACCAGCCCCTCTACACCCTGAGTCTGGTGCTGATGGAGGGTTCCCCCGCCGCCGTATCCTCTCTGATGTGGATCGTCATCGGCGGCGGCAGCGTGGAGCTATGCCTGTCCATTATCCTGTTGGATACCATGCTCTCCCCGGTGATCCTGCCGCTGACGCTGCGGCTGCTGTGCGGCTCCGTGGTGGAGCTGGACACCTTTGGCATGATCCGGGATCTCTTCGTCATGATCGTAGTCCCGGCAGCTCTGGCCATGGTGCTCTGCCGCCTGCTGGGCCAAAGCATCTGCGCCAAAGCCAAGCAGCGGCTGAGTCCCTTTTCCAAGCTGGCTCTGCTGGTCATCATCTGCGCCAACGTCACCCGCTGCGCTCCCTTCCTCCACGAGTTGAACCGCGAGCTGGTACTGCTGCTCTGCATAACGCTGGCCATGCGGCTCATCGGTCTGGGCTTGGGCTTTCTGCTCTCCACCCTCTTCCGCTTCCCCTATCCGGTAGAACTGACGGTGACCGTCAATTCCAGTATGCGGAACAATGCCGCAGCCGCCACGCTGGCCGCCCAGTATTTCCCCTCGGAGGTGGTGTTCTCCCCCTCCGTCTCTCCCCTGTTCTCCCAGCTCACCAGTTCTCTGGCGGTGCGGGCTCTGCAAAAACGGCAGCAGAAGATCGATCATCCCGCCTCATAACAACCTATTTGCAAAAAAGCGCGGAATTTTCCGTGCTTTTTTTATTTTCCCGACAGATTTCCCGACATTTCCCCCACTCCCCGGCGCTACAATACAGGCAGAACCGGGAACGCCCGCCGTTTCCGAACCTGTCAGGAGGTGCCGCGCATGTTGGACACGCAGGTCCGTTGGCTTCCGGTGGAGCAGATCGCTCCCAACCCCCACCAGCCCCGAAGGGAATTCGCTCCCGGACCTCTGGCGGAACTGGCGGAATCCATCCGCCGCCATGGGATCATCCAGCCCCTAACCGTCCGCCACAGCGCTGACGGCTGGGAGCTGATAGCGGGAGAGCGCCGCCTCCGGGCAGCCAAGCTGGCGGGACTGCAAACAGTTCCTTGTTTGGAAATGCAGGTCGATGAGCAGGACTCCGCTATTCTGGCCCTTATCGAAAATATCCAGCGCCGGGACCTGCATTATCTGGAGGAAGCCGCCGCCATCGCCGCCTATCTCCGTCAGTCCGGCTCCACGCAGGAGGAAGCCGCCGCCCTGCTGGGCCGCTCCCCCTCCGCTCTGGCCAATAAGCTGCGCCTGCTGCGACTCTCCCCTGACTGCTGCCGCCTGCTCACAGAACATGACCTGACCGAGCGTCATGCCCGTGCCCTCCTCCGTCTGGAGGATGAAGAAGAACGTCTCAACGCCCTCCACCACATCATCCGCCAGCACCTGAACGTAGCCCAAACGGAGCAATACATCGACAAGCGGCTCTCCCAGCTGCAGGCCACGCCCCCCTCCGGCCGCCGGGTCTTTCTTCTCAAGGACGTCCGCCTGTTTCTCAACAGTCTGGACCGGGGCCTGCGGCTGGTGCGGGAGGCCGGCATCGGCGCAGAATCCCGCCGGGAGGACACGGAGGACGCCATCCTCCTCACTATCCGCATCCCCAAGAACCGCCGGGTCGGCTGACGTTTACAGTCCTTTTCAAAAAACGGAGACTTCGGTCTCCGCTTTTTGGTTTTTTCGGAAACCGCAGCCTGCCACTTACGCCAAAAGTCAAAATTATTCCACTCTGTTACCGGATTGTAACACCTTTTTTCAGAAAAGAGTGATATGATAGCGTTAAATGGGAGATTGTTTCTCATTTAACATAACGATCAAAACAGGAGGGCTTCTTATGGAACCGATCCGTGAAGCCGAGATGCAGACCCAGCCGGGGAAGCGGCTGAACGAGGAATCCAAAAAGAACGGCAAAGTCTGGAAGATTGTCATAGGTGTAGTTGCAGCCGCCGTTGTGCTGTTCTTCGGAGCCTGCTGTATTCTGGCTCATGCCAGCACTGCCTTTTTCCCCCATACGGCCATCAATGGCGTAGATGTGAGTGGCTTGACGCTCCAGGAGGCGCAGTCCCGCCTGGAAACTGTACTTCCCCAACGTGTATGCAAAATCTATCTGAGTGAACAGAATACCGCCTCTCCAGAAGAACGGGAACCCGCCGCCTCCATCACCTTTGCAGAGTTAGGTGTCTCCCCGGAAGCCGGTTATGACGGCATGGCGAAATCCGCCTATATTCTTCAGCACGGAAAAGGCTACTGCTCTACTGGCTTCACCTATCTGAAATCTCTCCTCGGAAAAAATACCGGCTACAACAGCAGTCTGTATTGGGACAGCCGGCAATTGGATCGAGCCATCGCCAGGCTGTCCGCCGTGCTGAATAGTAAGCCCCTTGATATGGCCTTTCAGGTGGGCGATCATTCCCTCCAACTTACCATGGCCAAGGATGGCCAGTCCGTTGCGGATAATGAACTGCGCCGCTCTATTCAAAATGTTGTACAGGTCAGTTCTGAACCGGAAGCGATTGTAGATCTTCCTGCGGAGATTCTCCCCGCCAAGACCCTCACCGCCCAGCAGCTCTATGACCAGCTCCACGGCGAGGTGCGAAACGCCTCCTATGACTCCGCTACGGACTCCATCGTACCGGAGCAGCTGGGGGCCGATTTTGACATCGCCGCCGTTCAGAAGGCCATGGACGAGGCCGCTCCCGGCGAAACGCTGACTGTGAAGGCTGATATTCAGCAGCCGGAGGTCACCGCCGCCGATTTGAAGGCCGTCCTGTTCCGGGACGTGCTGGGCGAGGCCAAGACCCATGTCTCCGGCTCCGCCGGGCGGATCGGCAACGTCAAGCTCTCCGCTCAGATTATCAACGGCCTTGTTCTCAACAGCGGAGAAACCTTCTCCTACAACGGATCCGTCGGCAAACGGACGGCGGACCGGGGCTTCAAGCCCGCCCCCGCCTATGTCAAGGGCGAAACCGTGGACGAGATCGGCGGCGGCATCTGCCAGACCTCCTCCACCCTGTATCTGGCCTGTCTCCTGAGCAATCTGGAGATCACGGAGCGGTACGCCCACCGCTATGTCCCCGCTTACATCGCCTGGGGCATGGATGCCACGGTGTCCTGGGGCGGCCCCGACTATAAGTTCACCAACAACACCCTGTACCCCGTGAAGATCGTCACCAAATATGAAAAGGGCTATCTCACCGTTCAGATCCTGGGCACCAATGTGGACGGCACCTATGTAAAAATGAGCAACGAGGTCCTCTCGAAGACCCCCTGGGAAACCATCTATCAGGAGGACCCCACCATGGCTCCCGGCTCCCCGGATGTGGTGAAGGTAACACCCTATACCGGATACAAGGTCAACTCTTATCAGACCATTTATGACAAGGATGGCAAGGTGATCGACAGCCATTTTGAAGCGTCCAGCAACTACAAGGTCCGCAACAAGGTGATCTTACAGGCCCCCGCCGCCCAGCCCGGCAGCGGAACAGCGGAGATCCCCGCCGTCACACCGGACACTCCGTCGGATACCCCTGTTCCTATGGAGCCAACAGTCCCTGCGGAACCTGCCGCGTCCCCTGACCTTCCTGTCGAACCGGAGATCCCGGCGGAACCGTAACAGAAGCGCCCCACAGCTTGTTCGTTGCAAAGCAGCCATCCCCATCCGTTTTTAAGATCAAAACCGCAACCCCCCGCCCATACATCAGTATGGGCGGGGGGTTCTTATGCTTATACGTGCTTATACGGAAGCAGCCTTACAGGCCCCGCTTCTTTTTCAATACCCGGATGTCCTCTCCCACAAAAGGCAGAAGCTGATACTCTCCCTCGATCCGGGAGGCGATCTGTCCGGAATACCGTTGTGCAATGGCCTCCGGCATCAGGTTGGTGCTGACGATGGTGGACTTCTTTTCCAGCAGACGTCCGTTGATGATCTGATACAGCGCGCTCTGGACGAAGGTGGTCACCATCTCCGTCCCTAGGTCGTCCAGAATCAGGAGATCGCAGTTCAGCACCCGCTCCACGTCCCGCTCTGCCTCGTCCCGGCCGAATTTCTGCGCCTCGAACCGCTCAAAAATGTGCCCCGCCGTGTCATATACCACGGAGAAGCCCTTGCCGCTGACCTCTCTGGCAATGGCGGCGGACAGGTGGGTCTTTCCCAACCCCGGACGGCCGAACAACAGCAGGTTGGCCGGTTTTTTTCCAAAATTGTGGGCATATTCCACGCAGGTGTCATACACCCACTCCATGTGCTCCCGGGCAGACTTGGTTTTTCCCGGTGCCCGCTGGTCGGAATACCAGTCGGTGTCAAAGGTGTCAAAGCTCTGGCTGCCCAGATCCAGCAGCTTGGAAAGCTCCTTGCGCTGCTCCTCCACATAGTAGGTTTTCAGGCAGCGGCACATCTCGCCGCCCCGGTAGCCCGTGTCATTGCAGAAGGGGCAGAGGGGCGTATCCTCCAGCGCGTTGTCCGGCAGGCCCAGCTCCGCCAACAGCATCTGCCGTTCTGCCTGCAAGCTGAGGTTTTCTTCCCGCAGGCGCTGGATCTCCGGCAGCGGGTCCTCTCCCCGCCGCAGAGCGGCGGCCATCACCCGGCTGGCCGTGCGGCGCAGCTGATCCTGAATTTCCCGCAGCCGGGGTCTGCGGGCATAGAGCTGTTCCCGCTGCTCCGCCAGATCCGCTTCCCGGGCGCTCCGGTCCGCTTCATACCGTTCCTGTGCCAGACGCAGCAGCCGTCCGTCATATGCCATGTCCCCGCTCCCTCCTTACACGTATTTCCAGGCGTCGCCCGCCGACTGTGTCGGCTGCTTCGCCGGGGGCTTGTCCGCCCGTTCGATCTCCTCCGGGGTATGTAAGCCCGCCTCGTGCCAGCGCTTTAAAATACCGTTGCAGTAGGGCCACTTCAGCTCGTGGCACTTGAGCACCGTCTTGTCATAGGCCAGAGCCACTGTCTCCGGCGGAAAGCCCATCTCCTGCCACGCGTTCAGATACTTCTCCTCCGATGCCACCGGCAGCCGGTCTCCCAGGCCCAGCGCCCGCATATACGGCGGGATGGCCCCCTGACGCTCCGCGTACTTTTTCAGGTACTCCACTGCGGTCCTCTGGGTGTCGATGCCCCGTCTGGCCCAGGCGTAGCCCTCCTTCTCGATCTGCCGCAGGGTCGGCCGCCGTCCCTCTCCGTACTTCCGGGTGACCCGCTCCACGCAGTGATTCACCAGCAGGAAGATCACGTCCGCCGGCAGGCCCAGATAATCGTTCAGACCCAGCAGAACACCCACATCCGGCGTGGTGAGCCGCTTCCCCAGCTTTTTTTCCACCTCCGCCGTCAGCAGACGGAATTCCTCGCTGCTCTCCAGCCGCCGGGCAATGTCATCCCGCTGGTAGCTGGGCTTTTCATCAGCAGGCTCCGGGATCTCCTCCGCTGCGGGCGCCAACAGCCGCAGGTCCCGCAGGGCTTGCTCCGCCGCCTCGATGCGGCTCTTTTCCCATCGCAGCTCTCCCGCCAAAGACCGGGGCTGCACTGTGCCGTGATGCCGCAGAAGCGCCAGATATAGGAGCGCCGCGTCGCCGTCGCCCCGGTCCAGCAGACGCTTTACCGTCTGGGCCGTCAGCGTGACGGACTCATCCGCCGTGTGGATCAAAATACTCGCCATCCGCGCTCCTCCTTCAGCGTGTCGAAAAAGTCTTTTCGCCCCGCGTGGGGCAGGAATACACCGTCGGCCCAGCCGGTTTCCGTGCGCTTTGCGCCCGGAAATCGGGGGCGCAACGGGTCGAAAAAATCTTTTCTTCCCGTTGCCCTTATTATCAGAACTTGTAAAAGTTCTGATAATATTTGATTTCAATGGCGCAGGAAACCCTTCTTGGGTTTCCCGCGCACACCCTTTACCCGCAAGGGGTATGCAGCATCCGTAAAGCGGCAAAGCCGCTAACGGCTGCCCTACCTTACCGTCGCGGAGAATTTACTACTTTATCGACAGCCTCTTTCCTTTTCATTCAGCCCTTATTCTACACGAAATCTCTCCCCACGGCAAGAGGGCCGTCAGTGAGTTGTAAACTTTTTCGATTTCCCACGATTTTTGTGGAACACCTGCGGCCTTTGTGCTATACTGGATGCTGTAATATTGTGTATTGCGTCCCAGCGCAGGACATACATAAAAAAGGAGGATGCGCAAATGGCAAACCGTGTTGTCATCACCATCTGCGGAGAGGAATACACCTTGGTAGCGGACGAGACTTCCGCCTACATGCAGAAGGTAGGAAGCTGTGTCAGCGACAAAATGACCGAGGTCATGAACGATGCCAAGGTGGGCCGCACCGACGCCGCCGTGCTCACTGCCGTCAACCTGACGGATGAGCTGTTCAAATCTCAGGCCGCCGCCGAGCAGCTTCGGAGCCAGATCAAAGGCTATCTGGACGAGGCTTCCAAGGCTCAGGCCGAGGTCAGCGAGCTGAAACGGGAGATCTTCCGCCTTCAGCAGCGTCTGGACAACCGCAAGTAATGGCTCTGGAACTGCTCTCCCCCGCCGGGTCTCCGGAAGCCCTCCGGGCCGCCGTCCAGAGCGGCTGCGGCGCCGTCTATCTGGGTTGGGGGAGCTTCAACGCCCGCCGGAGCGCCAAAAACTTTTCTGACGAAGAATTTGCCGATGCCATCCGGTACTGCCATCTCCGGGGCGTCCGGGTCTTTCTGACCCTGAACACCCTGCTGACGGACCGGGAGCTGCCTCTGGCCTTAGATGCCGCCCGGACGGCCTGCCGTCTCGGGGTGGACTCCGTGCTGGTGCAGGACTGGGGCCTGTTTGCCCTGCTGCGGGAGGCCTTGCCGGACCTCCCCCTTCACGCCAGCACTCAGATGAGCGTCTTTACCGCCGGCGGTGCCAACGAGGTCTATGGGGACGGCTGCGAGCGAGTGGTCATTGCCCGGGAGTGCTCCCGGGAGGACACTGCCGCCATCTGCAAGGCCTGTCCCGCCGAGATCGAAATCTTCGGCCATGGTGCTCTCTGCATGTGCTACTCCGGCCAGTGCGAAATGAGCGCCCTCATTGGCGGACGCAGCGGCAACCGGGGCACCTGCGCCCAGCCCTGCCGCCTGCCCTACGGCTTCAACGGCCCCGCCAAAAACACCTACCCACTCAGTTTGAAGGATAGCTGCCTTGCTGACCGCATTTCCGACATGGAGCGAATGGATGTCAGCTGCCTGAAACTGGAAGGCCGCATGAAGCGCCCTGAATATGTGGCGGTCATCACGGACATTTACGCCCGTCTGATCCGGGAGGGCCGGAAGCCCACCGCCGCCGAAAAAAAGGATCTGGAGCTGGCCTTCTCCCGCTCCGGCTTTACAGCGGACTACTGGCAGGGTCGCCACGGCCCCGCCATGTTCGGCACCCGCCCTGAAAACACCCCGGAGCCGAAGGAATTGTTTGCCGCCGCCCGAGCCAAATACGAAAAGGACGACGCCCGCACCGTTCCCATCCATTTCTCCTGCTCCTGTCAGGCCGGACAGCCGGTTTCCCTGACAGTTTGGGACGATGGCGGCCATGTGGCCGCCGCCGAAGGCCCCATCCCGGAGCCGGCTCAGAACAAGGCACTGACGGCTTCCGATCTGGAAGCCCGCCTGCAAAAGACAGGCGGCACCGCCTTCCGCTGTACGGACGGCTCCGCCGATGTAGCAGACGGCCTGTTTCTCTCCGCCGGGGCGGTAAACGCCCTGCGCCGGGATGCTCTGGCCGCCTTGGAGAACACCCGTTGTGCCGTTCCGGTCCGCCGGGAACAGGACTTCTCCCCCCTGCCGAATCTGGACTGCACCGCCGATACCCCGGCCCTGACCGTTTCCGTCACAACCTGGGCGCAGGCGGAAGCGCTGCTGCCCCTGTCCCCCGCCCACATCGACCTCCCCTTGGAGCTGCTGGCGGAGCGGGACGCGCTGCCGGACTTTGCTGGGGAGTGGTGCGCCATTCTTCCCCGTGTCTGGCGGGACCGAAATGAACCCCAGCTCCAGACGTGGCTGTCCCACGCTAAAAAACTGGGTGTCACCTCCGCTCTGGCGGGGAACATCGGCCATCTGCCCCTTTTGCGGGACGCGGGGCTGACTATCCGCGGTGACTTCGGCCTCAACGTGTTCAACAGCCGCTCTCTGGACTATCTCCGGCGCAAGGAGCTCTCCTCCGCCTGCCTGTCCTTCGAGCTGCGGTTCCCACAGATGCGGGACATCCAAAAGCTGATCCCGGCAGAGGCCATCGTCTACGGCCGACTGCCCCTGATGATCACGGAAAACTGTCTGGTGCAGAATGAAACCGGCTGTCACCTGTCCGAAGCGGGTGACGCCGTCCCCCAGCAGGCTCCCTGCCGCAAGCCAAACGATCTTCAGGACCGCACCGGGGCAAAGTTCCCGCTGCTCCCGGCCTACGGCCACCGGACGGAGATCCAGAACAGTGCGCCGGTGTGGCTGGCGGACAAGCCCGAGTGGAAGCACTGTGGCCTGACCTATGCCCGCCTGCGGTTCACCACGGAAGCACCTGCGGAATGTGCGGACATTTTCCGGGCCTACCAGACCGGTGCCCCCGCCTCCGGCCCCTTCACACGAGGGCTCTACTACCGCGGTGTGGATTGACCCGACGGCAGAATCTCACCGGGAATCCCCCGCTTTTTCAGGCGATTTTCAATTCTATTTGTATAATAGAAGCCATATAATACAATTTGTTTTTAATTTTGGAGTTTCACATGGAAGAAATTAAGGTAAAATATTTTGTGGACGGCATCGACGAGCTGTGCTATGTGGCAGGCAAATCCGACTGGATCGACCTCCACGCCGCCGAGGATGTGGATATGAAGGCCGGAGAATTCCGCCTGATCCCCTTGGGTGTCGCCATCGAACTGCCGGAGGGTTACGAGGCCCATGTGGTGCCCCGCAGCTCCACCTTTAAGAACTACGGTCTGCTGCAAGCCAACTCCATGGGTGTGGTGGACTACACCTACCGGGGAGACAACGACCAGTGGCGCGTTCCCATGTACGCCACACGGGATGTCCACATCGACAAGAATACCCGCATTTCCCAGTTCCGCATTATGAAGAACCAGCCCCCTCTCGCCTTTACCCGTGTGGAGCACCTCACCGGTCCCGACCGGGGCGGCTTCGGCTCCACCGGCAAGTAAGGAGGGCCGCCATGTCTCGCATCGTTTTGGCCTCCGGCTCCCCCCGGCGGCAGGAATTATTGAACCGCATCGGCATCACGGATTTTGACATCCGTGTGCCCCAGACGGACGAGCACTACCCGGCGGGTCTCACCCCGGCGCAGATCGTGGAATACATCTCCCGGGAAAAGGCGGATGCCGCCGCCAAGCTCTGCACCCCGGAGGAGATCGTCATCACCGCCGACACCATGGTATTTCTGGATGACCAGCGTCTGGGCAAGCCTCAGGATGAGGCCGACGCGCTGCGGATGCTCACCGCGCTGCAGGGCCGCCGCCACACTGTCTGCACCGGCGTCACCGTCCGTCAGGGAGACCGCGTACTGACGGAGAGTGAAGCCACCGGCGTGGTGTTCCGCCCCGCTGAGGAATCCGAGCTGCGGGCCTACATTGCCACCGGCGAGCCTATGGACAAAGCCGGGTCCTACGGTGTTCAGGGCAAGGGCGCGTTGCTGGTAGAGCGTCTGGAGGGCGACTTCTTCAACGTCATGGGCCTGCCTGTCCTGCGTCTGAGCCGAATGCTGGCTCAGTTTGGCATTAAGTTATTGTAATCGATTGCGTTTTAACTTTTTAGAAGGAGAACTTCCTTGAAGGATTTTCTGAGAAATCACGGATTATGGATCCTCTTCGCCGGGGCGGTGATTGCCGTGGCGCTGGCTCTGCTGTCCTATTTCAGCACCAACGCCTCCCCGCTGGTGGATCTGGCCAACACCATTACCAGTCCTTTTCGGGCAGTCTGCACCTCCGTATCCGGCTGGTTTACCGACAAGCAGAATTACTATGAGGACGTCACCGCCCTGAAAGCGGAAAATGAGGCCCTGAAAAAGCAGATCGCGGAAATGGAGGCCACCGTCCGTCAGGGCGAGGCCGCCAGTCAGGAAAATGTATTTCTCCGGGACCTGCTGGACCTGCGTCAGCAGCGCCGGGACCTCAGCGACTTCGAGACCGCCACCGTCACAGAGCGGGGTGTCACCAACTGGACCGCCTCCCTGACGCTGAACAAGGGTGCCGTCCACGGCGTGGAGGTGGGCGACTGCGTCATCGACGGAAACGGCAACCTGGTGGGCCGCATCAGCAAAGCGGGCTACGACTGGTCCACGGTGCTGACCGTGGTGGACACCGACACCTCCTTAGGCGCCCGTGTCTACCGGACCAAGGACATCGGCATTGCCGGCGGCGATTTCGCCCTGATGGGTGACGGCAAGCTGAAGCTGGATTCCCTCCCCGCCTCCTGCCAGCTGTTGGAGGGCGACCTGGTAGTTACCTCCGGTCTGGGCGGCTATCTGCCCCCGGATCTGGTCATCGGCTCTGTCTCCGAGCTTCGGGCCGACGATTCCGACACCTCCAATTACGCCATCCTCACCCCCGCTGCCGACCTGAACGGTCTCACGGAGGTGTGCATCATCAAATCCTTTGAGATCGTAAGCTGACCGCTTACCGTTCATTCACCATTACAGAAGGGAGGGATTCCCCTTGTTGGCCCGCAGCGCCACGATTTTTAAATGGACTCTGTACACTTTGGTCGGGCTGGTCTGGGCCGTTGTTCAGGCCGCCTTTCTCCAGCGTGTAACCATCTGGGGCGTCATTCCCTTTCTCTATCCCCTGATTGCCGCCCTCCCCGCCACCTTTGAGGGCCCCGCCGCCGGCACGGTCTACGCCCTTGCCTGTGGCGTTTTCTGCGACCTGCTGCTCCCTTCCCCCATTCCCTGCTTTTATACTCTGATCCTCCCCCTTGTGGGCCTCGCCGCCGGACTGCTGTCCCAGAGTCTGATCCCAGCTGGGTATCTCTGCTCTGCCGCCGCGGCTCTGCCCGCCTATCTGCTGACAGGCATCTTCCACTGCATTGTCCTTTGGGCTCAGGGCCATCCCGCATGGGGTGCGGCCATGTCCGTGACCCTGCGGGAGCTGTGCGTCTCCCTGCTGTGGAGCCTGCCTATGACCTGGCTGTTCCGCCGGGTCTATCTCCGCGTTCATGTTGACGATTAAGGACTTTCCACGGAGGTAATCATGAACCAACGCCCCTCCCAACTCACCAGATTCCGCGTCATGGCTGCCATGGCGCTGGCAGTGCTGGCCATTTATCTGGTGGTCCTTTTCAATACCCAGGTTGTTCACCACGAGGAATATCTGGCCAAATCCATTCAGACCATCACCCGCATGGAAAATGTGGAGGCCTCCCGGGGCATCATCACTGACCGCTCCGGCCGGACCCTTGTGACCAACCAATCCACTTACAGCCTGACCTTTGACGCCTCTCTTTTGAAGCCCGGTGAAAACCAGAATGACGCCATTCTCCGTCTGGTCACCCTCTGCCGGGATCAGGGGGTCGCTTGGGAGGATAACCTCCCCCTCTCCTTGGACAACGCAGCCCATTTCACCGTAGATGCCCTTACCGACACGCAGAAGAGCCGCTTTTTCTCCTACCTTCGGGACCTGAAGCCCACACGGGAGCTGCTGGCCGCCTATGTCCGCCAGCACCCGGAGCTGCTGAAGCCCCCCAAGGAGGGTGAAACTGCTCTGGACCCGGCCACCGCCAAGGACACAGAGCTTTTGAAGCAGACCAACAGCGCCGCGCTGACCAATTCCCTCCTGCTGAACGCCGGCGTCACACCCGCCAAGCTCTTCGACTGGATGCGGGAGGATATGAAGCTCTCCGACGATTATTCCGACAGCGACGCCCGCTTGATCTCGGGTGTCCGGTACGAATTGAATCTGCGGAAGCTGGGTGCCAACAACAACGCCTACGTTCTGGCGCAGAACGTGGATGTAGCCTTCTGCTCCCTCATCAGCGACGGCCAGTTTCAGGGGGCCAAGATCATCCGCTCCTCCGCCCGGCAGTACGCCACCACCTACGCTGCCCATATTTTAGGCACCGTGGGCCGTATCCCCGACTATACCGATGAATGGGAAGATCGGGGCTATCTAATGGATGACACCATCGGCCTCTCTGGTGCAGAAGCCGCCTTTGAGGACTACCTCCGGGGTACGGACGGCAAGCGGATGATCTCCGTCAACAGCGACGGAAAGATCACCGGTGAATATTATAGTGTAGAGCCCCGCTCCGGCTATACCGTGGAGCTGACAGTGGATCTCAAGCTCCAGCAGGCGGTGGAGGACACTTTGGCCGCTAAAGTAGCCCAGTTGAACCAAAAAGACCATCTGGACAGCCGGGGTGCCGCCGCCGCTGTGGTCAAAGTCGGTACAGGCGAAATTCTGGCACTGGCCTCCTGCCCTTCCTATGACCTCTCCACCTGGCGGAAGGACTTTGCGGAGCTGCGGGACGATCCCGCCAAGCCCCTGACCAACCGCGCCACCAACAGCACCTACGCCCCCGGCTCTACCTTGAAGCCCGCTACCGCTGTGGCGGCGCTGGAATCCGGCGTTACCACCACAACAGAAACGGTGTTTGACCCCGGCTACTGGAAATACCCCAGTGCCACTTGGGAAAACAAAACGAATTGCTGGAAGCGCAGCGGACACGGCAAAATGAATGTTACCAACGCCATCACCAATTCCTGCAACACCTATTTCATGGAAATGGGCTACCGCATGGGACTGGACACACTGAACGAATACTATTCCGCTCTGGGCCTCGGCGAGCCCACCGGCATTGAGGTCGGTGAAAGCACAGGCCGGCAGGCCGTCAACGAAAGCGGCCAGGATCAGGCCCCGTGGGCAGCTTTCGGCCAGGCCAATCAGGAATATACCCCGTTGCAGCTTGCCAACTACATTGCTACTCTTGTCTCCGGCGGCAAGCATTACCCCGCCCATCTTCTGAAAAGTGTCAAATCCTATGACAACTCTGAGATCATCGCCACTGGCGACACAGAACCCCTCAACACCCTGAACATCAGCGATTCCACCCTGCAAGCTGTGAAAAAGGGTATGCTTGGCTACACCACCAACGGCGGCTCTGTGGCCGGTCCCTTCCAGAACTGCGTGGTCTCCGCCGGTGCGAAAACCGGTACCGCCCAGATCGGCGGCTCCATGAAAAACGGCGTGTTCGTAGCCTTCGCGCCCTATGACGAGCCGGAGATCGCCGTGGCTCTGGTATTGGAAAAGGCTGACGCCGGCGCGGTTCTGGCCACCACCGCTGTGGACATTATCAACGCTTACTTTGACCGGGAGGACACGGCGTCCATTCTCCCGGAAAATCAACTGATTCCTTGATTCGGAGGTCTCTCCCATGCGTGATCCCTTTGTGTTCGACTCCCGCAGTGAGTTCTGTAAAAAGCCCTTTGGCGCTGTCCCTTGCGGCAGCGAGGTCATGTTTCATGTCCGTCCCCTCACCCGGGATGGCTATTCCCGCTGTGTCCTGGTGGCACGGCGGGAATTTTCCGGTGAAGAGATCCAGATGGAGCTTCTGCCGGAGGCTGTGGACGGTGAGCGTACCCGCTTCACCGGCGTCCTCACCGCCCCCTCAGAACCGGAGCTGCTCTGGTATCATTTCCGCCTGATCCGCTCTGATGGCTCCACGGCCCTGTTGGATCAATCCGGCTGGCAGGAGACCGGGGAGATCCAAAGCTGGCAGCTCACCGTCTACGAGAAAACGGCCACCCCTCTGTGGTTTGGCGGCGGTGTGGTCTATCAGATCTTCCCGGACCGCTTCTGCCGTCTTTCCCTCCCGGACCCTACCGGTCTGGTGGGAAACCGCTGGGTCCACGAGAATTGGAACGACCAGCCCGTTTGGGTGCCGGACCTGGACGGCGAGGTACGAAACCGGGACTTTTTCGGCGGCTCTCTCAATGGCATCACCGCCAAGCTGGATGATCTGGCCGCTCTGGGCGTCACCGTGCTGTACCTGAATCCTATTTTTGAATCCGCCTCCAACCACCGCTACAACACAGCCGACTACCTTCACATCGACCCCATGCTGGGCACCGAGGAGGATTTCCGCCGCCTTTGCCGGGAAGCAAAACAGCGTGGCATCCGGGTGATTTTAGACGGTGTATTCAACCACACCGGCTCTCAAAGCCGCTACTTCAACGCCGACGGCTTCTATCCCGGCGTAGGCGCGGCCCAAAGCACCGATTCCCCTTATTTCAACTGGTTTTCCTTCCATCCCTGGCCTACGGATTATGACGCCTGGTGGGGGATCATGACGCTGCCTGCCGTTCAGGAGAACGAGCCGGACTACCGGGACTTCATCATCCGGGGACAGGACTCCGTGGTGCGTCACTGGCTCCGGGCCGGGGCTTCTGGTTGGCGGCTGGACGTAGCCGATGAGCTGCCGGATGACTTTATTGCCGAAATTCGTACTGCTATGGATGAAACCGCCCCGGACAGCTTCCTTTTGGGTGAAGTCTGGGAGGACGCCACCACCAAGGTGGCCTATTCCCAGCGGCGGCGCTATCTGCTTGGCCACGAGCTGCAAGGCGTCATGAACTACCCCTTCCGCACGGCGCTCATTGCCTACCTGCGAGGCGGGAATGCCGACGATTTCCGGGAAACACTGGAAGCCCTCCGGGAAAACTACCCGCCGGAGGCATTCCTCTCCCTGATGAACTTCCTTGGCACCCACGATACCCCTCGCATCCTTACCGTTTTAGGCGCAGACAACGTACCGGACAGCAAGGCGGACCGGGCGGCAGACCGTCTCTCCCCTGCCCAGCGGCAAATCGGTTTAGAGCGGCTGCGGCTGGCGGCACTGATTCTCTTTACCTTCCCCGGCGCTCCCACCGTCTACTACGGTGATGAGGCCGCTATGGAAGGTTGGGAAGATCCCTTTAACCGGGCCGGCTATCCTTGGGCGCAGGAAGATACTGATCTCAAAGCGCACTTTGCGGAACTGGCCCGGTTCCGGCGCTCCTTCCCGGCACTGCAAGCCGGCGTTCTTCATTGGATCTGGACCTCCGGTCCCCTGCTGATCTTTGCCCGGGAGCTGGATGGTCAGCTTCTGACCACCGTGGTCAATGCCGCTGATGTGTCTCAGGCCTTATCGCTGCCCTGGTCTGCTCCGCCTGCCCGGGATCTGCTTACCGGTCAGCGCCTCATCCCAACTGACAATGCAATTCCCTTGACATTGCCGCCCCGCAGCGGATTGCTGCTGCAAACCGATCTGCCGTGAAGCGCTCTCGCTTCCGCTTCATGTTTCACGTGAAACAACTCCGCTGACTTTTGTCAGCGGAGTTTCCTTTACATCCGCCGCCAACAAAATGTTTCACGTGAAACCAGTAGAATCTGAGTTTCCCAAAAATTGTTTTTATAAAAAATACTGCAAAACCGCATTTTTTTACAGGAACGCCTTGAAACACCGCAGGCTCCTTGTTATAATACTATTTACTGAGTCATTGCACCGCAATGCTCCACGGCACTTATGCCGTGCATCAAACAGGGCTGTGGCCCGGAAAGCAGGTGGCCTGTGGCAAAAATCATTTCCATCGTAAACCAAAAAGGCGGCGTGGGCAAAACCACCACCTGTGTCAATCTGGCGGCAGCACTGGCGGAGCAGGGCAAGCGCGTCTTGCTTTGCGACTTTGACCCACAGGCCAATTCCACTTCCGGCATGGGCGTGGACAAAACCGTTTCCAAAGGCATTTACGAGGTGCTGGTCTCCGACGTGCCCGCCGTGGACGCGGTGGTGCACACCAAATATGGGGACGTCCTTCCCTCCAACAAGGCCCTGGCCGGTGCGGGCATCGAGCTGATCGGCATGGACCGCCGGGAATACCTATTAAAAGACGCCCTGAACCAGGTGCAGGACAGCTATGATTTCATTTTCATCGACTGTCCCCCCTCCCTGGAGCTGCTGACCCTCAACGCCCTCTGCGCCGCCGACAGCATTTTGGTTCCGGTTCAGGGCGAGTATTTCGCTCTGGAAGGTCTCAGCGACCTGATGAACACGGTTCGCATTGTGCGGCGCTCTTTGAACCCGAAGCTGGCGCTGGAAGGCGTTCTGCTGACCATGTTCGACGGGCGCACCAATCTGGCCATGCAGGTGGCGGAAGAGGTCAAACACTACTTCCCCGGCAAGGTCTACGCCACAGTGATCCCTCGGAATGTCCGGCTCTCTGAGGCGCCCAGCCACGGAAAGCCCATCACGGCCTATGACCGCACCTCCCGCGGTGCGGAGGCCTATCAGGCACTCGCAGTCGAGTTCCTGAAAAAACAGTAGAAAGGAGCGTTTCTATGGCATCAAAAAAGCCCTCTGGTCTCGGCAGAGGACTCGGCGCCCTCTTAGGCGACGATGTGATGAAAACCGAGTCCAGCGGCAGTCTGTCACTTCCCATTTCACAGGTGGAGACCTGCTCATCACAGCCCCGGAAGCGCTTTGATGATGAATCTCTCCAGGAACTGGCGGATTCCATTTCCCAGCACGGCATCATTCAGCCGTTGACCGTGCGAAAGCTGTCATCCGGCTACTATCAGATCATTGCCGGAGAACGCCGCTGGCGGGCAGCCCGGCTGGCGGGCTTACAGGAGGTTCCGGTCATCGTGATCGAGGCCGATGACCGCAAGGCAGCCGAGCTGGCCATGATCGAAAACCTCCAGCGAGAGGACCTGAATCCCATGGAGGAAGCCGCCGGTTTTCAGTCATTGATCGAATCCTACCACATGACGCAGGAGGAAGCCGCCCAGCGGGTAGGCAAATCCCGCAGCGCCGTGACCAATGCCCTGCGGCTGCTGGGACTGACGCCCTCCGTCCGAAAGCTGGTGGAGGAGGGCAAACTCTCCGCCGGTCACGCCCGGGCTTTGGTCCCCCTCTCCCCTTCCCTGCAGGAAAGCGCGGCCAACGCCATTGTCAGCGGCGGACTCTCCGTCCGGCAGACAGAGGCTCTGGTCAAACGGCTTTCCGCCGAGAAGAAAGAGGCGCAGGCCAAAGATCCTGACGAGGTGGATTATCTGGCAGAGGCCCAAAATGAGTTGAAGGCCCGGCTGTGCCGCGGTGTGAAGATCGTTCCCGGCCGCAAAAAAGGTCGGATCGAGCTGGAATATTACGGTGTGGACGATCTGAATGACCTGCTGGACGCTTTGGCCGTCATCAAGGTCTCACAATTAAAGAAAGGACCTCATGCATGAAATTTGAAAAACGAGCTGACGGAGGCGAGGTGACGCCCACATCCTCAGAAACGCCGGAAACCGGCAAGAAACCCGTTATCATCTATATTCTGATCCTGTTCCTGGCGGCATTTCTGCTGATGTTTCTCTCCATGCTGTCCCATCAGCGGAGCAACACGGAGGCACTGGGACAATTACAGAATTCCGTCTCCGCCATTCAGGAGATCCAGACAACACAGGAGCAGATCATCGAGCTGCAGAAGCGGCTGGATGAAACAGAAGCAGAACGGGATGAGGCCAAGGAGGAGCTGAAGGTCATTTCCGACAGCATCTCCGATCTGGAGAAAACGTCTCAGGCGCTGCTGGCCCTCTACAATCTTCAGCAGGAGTATCTCACCGGAAATCTGGACGGCTGCCTCCTGACCCTTCAGGAGATCAGCGACCAGCATCTGGACGAGCTTCTGCCCAGCACCAATACGGAAGGCGTTACGCCTCCGGCCCAGCGGTATCAGGAATTAAAAGAAGCGATCTTAAACAAGTAAACATTATCATTACAATTATTTCGATCAAATCGATCAAGGAGAATGAACTATGCTCGACATTAAGTTTATCCGGGAAAATCCCGACATTGTGAAGGAAAACATCAAGAAGAAGTTCCAGGACGAGAAGCTGCCCCTGGTGGATGAGGTCATCGAGCTGGACAGCCAGCGCCGGGCCAACATTCAGGAGGCAGACCAGCTCCGTTCCGACCGCAACCGCCTGAGCAAGCAGGTCGGTATGCTGATGGGTCAGGCCAAGAAGGACCCCAGCAAGCTGGCTGAGGCCGAGGCTGTGAAGAAGCAGGTCACCGATGAGGCTGAGCGGCTGGCCGCTCTGGAAAAGCTGGAAGCTGAGCTGGACGAGAAGGTCCACCACATCATGCTCCAGATCCCCCAGATCATTGACCCCTCCGTGCCCATCGGCCCGGACGATTCCGCCAACGTAGAGGTCCAGCGCTTCGGCGAGGCCAAGGTGCCTGACTTCCCCATCCCCTATCACACGGACATTATGGAGAGCTTTGACGGCATTGATATGGACGCCGCCGGCCGTGTCTCCGGCTCCGGCTTCTACTACCTGCTGGGTGACATTGCCCGTCTCCACGAGGCTGTGCTGGCTTATGGCCGGGACTTCATGATCTCCAAGGGCTTCACCTACTGCATCCCCCCCTTCATGATCCACGGCAACGTGGTGGAGGGCGTTATGAGCCAGACGGATATGGACGCCATGATGTATAAGATCGAGGGCGAGGATCTTTATCTGATCGGCACCAGTGAGCACTCCATGATCGGCCGGTTCATCGACCAGATCATTCCCTCCGACAAGCTGCCCCAGACGCTGACCTCCTACTCCCCCTGCTTCCGCAAGGAGAAGGGTTCTCACGGTATTGAGGAACGCGGCGTGTACCGCATCCACCAGTTTGAGAAGCAGGAGATGATCGTGGTCTGCAAGCCCGAGGACTCCAAGGCGTGGTACGATAAGCTGTGGAACTTCTCCGTAGAGCTGTTCCGCTCCATGGACATCCCCGTGCGGCAGCTGGAGTGCTGCTCCGGCGATCTGGCGGACCTGAAGGTGAAGTCCTGCGACATTGAGGCCTGGTCCCCCCGTCAGCAGAAGTACTTTGAGGTGTGCTCCTGCTCCAACCTGGGCGACGCTCAGGCCCGCCGTCTGCGGATCCGCTACAAGGATGAAAACGGCAAGATGCAGCTCTGCCACACGCTGAACAACACCTGTGTGGCACCTCCCCGTATGCTGATCGCCTTCCTGGAAAACAACCTTCAGGCCGACGGCACCGTGAAGATTCCCGAGGTCCTGTGGCCCTACATGGGCGGCACCAAGGTTCTGGTCCCGACCAAGAAGTAAATTCTTCACGCAGCCCTGTAAAAACAAGAAATTGGCTGGAAGCTACGAATTGTATTATTTGAATAGAATAATACAATTCGTAGTAGGCCGATACAGCCCATAGCAGACCACGGAGACCATGGTGGGATCATTTTAGGTCCTGAAAACGTCTCCATTCCGGTCTGCGTTCTGAAGCCATTGCGGCGCAACGGTTTCAGCTTTCAAGATTTTTCGATCAAAAGGAGGTTCTTCCTGTGTCCGCACCCGAAAAGAAAAAAAGCTTCATGGGAGAGTTCAAAACCTTTATCGCCCGAGGCAATGTGATGGATATGGCCGTCGGCGTCATCATCGGCGGTGCGTTCGGTAAGATCTCCACTTCCCTTGTGAATGATGTCATCATGCCTCTGATCTCCGTGCTCACCGGCGGCGTTGATTTTTCCAATTGGAAGATCGTGCTGAAGGCCGCTGTTGCCGGAGCCGACGGGGGGATCGATCCCACTACGGAGGTTGCCATCAAATATGGCAGCTTTCTGGCCACGATTCTGGATTTTCTCATCATCGCCTTTGCGGTGTTCCTGATGATCAAGACCATCAACGGCTTCCACGACAAGCTGAAAAAGCAGGAGGAAGCCCCTGCCGAAGAACCCGCCCCGCCGGAGCCCTCCAATGAGGAAAAGCTGCTGACGGAGATCCGGGATCTGCTGAAAGAGAAATGATGGAAGCACATCTGCGAAAAGGCTTGGCGGAATTAGGGCTGGGCGATGACGCCGCCCCCTCCCTGCTGCGGTTCGGAGAGCTGCTGCTGGAAAAAAACAAGGTGATGAATCTCACCGCCATCACGGACCCGGAGGATGTGGCTTCCCTCCACTTTTTAGACAGCGCCGCGCTGCTGACGCTGGCGGACCTCAAGGACAAAACCGTGGTGGATGTAGGCACCGGCGCAGGTTTTCCCGGTATGCCTCTGAAAATTTTGGAGCCGTCCATCCGCATGACGCTGCTGGACTCCTTGGGCAAGCGGATCTCCTTCTTACAGGAGGTCTGCAACGAGCTGGGATTGCAGAACGTGCAGTGTGTTCACGCCCGGGCGGAGGAATTCGCGGCAGAGCACCGGCAGAGCTTTGACTTCGCCGTGTCTCGGGCCGTGGCGAATCTCAGCGTATTGTGTGAGCTGTGCCTGCCACTGGTGAAGGCGGGCGGATACTTCCTGTCCATGAAGTCCGTTGAGTCCGATGAGGAACTGGAATCCGCCAAAAAGGCTATCAAGACCTTAGGCGGACAGGTGGAGCGGACGGCCGACTACCAGATCCCCGGCACAGAGGTGGTCCATCGGGTGATTTTTATAAAAAAAATTGCCGAAACACCAAAAAAATATCCCAGACCATTTGCAAAAATCAAAAAGAATCCGTTATAATAAGGATACTGGCATTTGAAAGTGAGGTGGTGTCGTGAGCGGACAATGTATCGCGGTAGTGTCCGGCAAGGGCGGCACCGGTAAGACCTCCCTGTCTGCCGGAGTCGGCACCGCGCTGGCCCAGAGCGGCAAGCGGGTGCTGTGCGTAGACTGCGACATCGGACTGCGAAATCTGGATCTGGCCTTGGGACTGACGGACCGGGCGCTGATGGATTTCTCCGATGTGGCGCTGGACCGCTGCCCGCTGGAAGCGGCTGTGGTGGCGCATCCCAGTATTCCCAATCTCTATCTGCTGACGGCGCCTGTGCGAATGCGGGGGCCTGCTGTGACAGAGGAGGACTTTCGGCGGATGCTGCAAAAAATCCGGCAGCAGTTTGACTTCTGTCTGCTGGACGCACCGGCAGGGCTGGGGCTGGGATTCCGACTGGCAGTCTGCGGTGCAGACCGCTGCGTGGTAGTGACCACACAGGATGCCTCTTCCCTGCGGGACGCCCAGCATACCGTGATGGAACTGCGGCAGTTCGGCTCCGGCCGACTGCATCTGGTGGTGAACCGGGTGCGGAAGAAGCTGCTGCACAGTATGCACGCCACCATTGATGATGCCATGGACAAGGCAGGTCTGCCCCTCATCGGCGTGGTACCGGAGGATGACGCGCTGCCTGTGTCCCTGAATCAAGGAACTCCCCTTTTGCTGCGCTCTTACAATGGAGCGGCCAGCGCATACCGAAATATCGCAATTCGACTGCAGGGCGGTAAAGCGCCGCTGCTGCGGATCAGATAAGAACCCCAGAAAGGAGATCGACAGATGAATATTGCTATTATGTCGCATGACAACCGGAAGGACCTGATGGTACAATTCTGTACCGCCTACGCCGGCATTCTCTCTCAGCATAACCTGTACGCTACCAACACCACCGGACACATGGTAGCGGAAGCCACAGGCCTGAAGGTACACTGCTTCCTGTCCTATGCCCACGGCGGCAGCCAGCAGATCGGCGCCCGCATCGCCTACAATGAATTCGATCTGGTACTGTTTTTCAACGACCCCAGCAACGAAAAGATGGCCGGTGAGATCAGTTACATCTCCCGCCTGTGCGACCAGAACAATGTGCCCTTCGCCAGCAACATTGCCACGGCGGAAATGCTGGTACTGGGTCTGGCCCGGGGTGATCTGGACTGGCGTATGATCGTCAATCCCGCCAGCAACCGGCCCATCGCTTGACAAATCGCCGGAAAACGGCTACTATCAAATGAATACACCGCTATGACGCCGCAGCAGTAGGCCGGAACGCAGTCTCACAGAGAGGGGTGCAATGCTGAAAGCATCCCGTCTGCCCCGGAGGAAGGACAGCGGCGGAGCGGGGACGGAAACGTCCACGGTCCCCTTCCCGTACCAGAAGGCCAAAGGGGGCAGTCTGCCCCGAATTTGGGTGGCACCACGAAGCGTAAGCTCTCGTCCCAAAGCTATGGGACGGGAGCGTTTTTTTGCGGTTTTTACGATCCTATAACGCCCCGTTTCAGCGGAAAAACTCAGTAATATCACCCGAAAAGGAGTATTTTTATGGCAAAAATGACCCCCCGGACGCTGTCCGGCTTTATGGAGCTTCTCCCGGCGCCCCAGCAGCAGATGGAGCGCATCATGGAGATCCTCCGCAAGACCTATTCCCTGTATGGCTTCACGCCCCTGGACACCCCTGTCATCGAGTCCAGCGAGGTGCTGCTGGCCAAGGCTGGCGGCGAGACGGAAAAGCAGATCTACCGCTTTCAGAAGGGCGACAGCGACCTCTCCCTCCGCTTTGACCTGACGGTGCCCCTGGCCAAGTATGTGGCCCTTCACTACAACGAGCTGTCCTTCCCCTTCCGCCGGTATCAGATCGGCAAGGTGTACCGGGGTGAGCGGGCCCAGCGGGGCCGCTTCCGGGAATTTTATCAGGCGGATATCGACATCATCGGCGACGGCAAGCTGGACATCACCAACGAGGCGGAGATCCCCTCCATTATCTATCAGACCTTCTCCACTCTGGGACTGAAGCGGTTCCAGATCCGGGTGAACAACCGGAAGATCCTGAACGGCTTCTACGCCATGCTGGGCCTGACGGAGAAATCCGCCGACGTGATGCGGACGGTAGACAAGCTGGACAAGATCGGTCCCGAAAAGGTAAAAGCCATTCTGGTGGAGGATTTCGCCGTCAGTGAGAGCGACGCCGATGAGATCTTGAAGTTCATCGCCATCAAGGGCAGCAATGCAGAGGTCCTGACGGCGCTGGAGGGCTACACCGGCAGAAACGAGATGTTCGATCAGGGGCTCAGCGAACTGAACACCGTGGTGAAGTATCTGGCGGACTTCGGCGTACCTGCGGAGAATTTCGCCGTGGATCTCACCATTGCCCGTGGTCTGGATTACTACACCGGCACGGTCTATGAGACCACGCTGCTGGATCACCCGGAGATCGGCTCCGTGTGCTCCGGCGGACGGTATGACAATCTGGCGGAGTTCTACACGGACAAGCAGCTCCCCGGCGTGGGCATTTCCATCGGCCTGACCCGGCTGTTCTATGTGCTGGGCGAGCAGGGGATGCTGAATCCGGAGCTGCCCACCGCCCCGGCGGATGTGCTGATCCTGCCTATGACGGAGGACCTCTCCCCCGCCATCGCGCTGGCCACCCAGCTGCGGCAGGCGGGCATTCGCACCCAGCTTCACTGCGAGCAGAGGAAGTTCAAGGCCAAAATCAGCTATGCCGACAAGCTGTCCATCCCCTATGTGATCTTTCTGGGCGAGGACGAGATCAACGCCGGCGTGGTGGCCTGCAAGGACATGAAGTCCAGCGAGCAGACCAAACTGAATACGCAGGAGACCATCGACCGGATCAAGGCCGGTCTTGCTGAACTGGAAAAAGGAAGCGTGATCGTGGAATAACCACAGAAAGGAGCCTGTTATGAAGCTGACTCTGAAGCGTGACCTGCCGCTGCTGCTGGCGGCGCTGCTGGTGATCTGGGGGCTTTGGTATGCCCGGCCCATCGGTGTGGACACCCTGTATCCGGAACTGGAGCCGGACATCATTGAGGTGTATTTGTCGGATTTCACCACATACCGCCATGAGGATCGGCGCTTGAATCTTACCGCCGGGACAGAGGAATTTGACGATCTCTGGTCGGAGATTCAGGAATTGCGGTTCCGGCGCTCCCCCTTCAACGTGGTGGTGCAGGCCCTCCCCTTCCTGGAAGGGATCGTGGATACCTACGTCAAATACCCGGAAACCGATGATTTAGATACCATGTCTATCAGCTTCGCGCAGGACAACGGAACTGATATCTGGCGGTCTGAGCATCTGAAATTCGAGGTGGACGCATGGAGCTACCGGGACTTTGACCATGGGGTCACGCTGCCGCTGATGATGAAGAACGGCCACGAGATCGGGCAGAAAATGGCCCACGAGCTGTGGGAACAGGCGTCTGAATGAATACAATTCGTTATTTCTGATTTTCATTATACAATTCTAAATCACTTTTCATGGAAAGGAAGCAACAATATGATGCAGAATCGAACTCATACCTGTGGAGAGCTGCGCCTCAGTGACGCAGGCAAGCAGGTGAAAATTTCCGGCTGGATGGAGAACGTCCGCGTGGTCAGCGCCAATCTGGCCTTCGTGGTGGTCCGGGACTTCTACGGCACCACCCAGGTGGTGGCGGAGACCGAGGACATGGTGAACACCTTCAAGGCCATCACCAAGGAGTCCACCATCTCCGTGGAGGGTACCGTCCGGGAGCGTGACAGCAAGACCGACAAGATGGCCACCGGCGACATTGAGATTGTCCCCGCCAAAGTGGAGGTGCTGGGCCGCTGCCAGCACAGCGAGCTGCCCTTCCAGATCAACCGCAGCCGGGAGGCCGACGAGGCCCAGCGGCTGAAGTACCGCTATCTGGATCTGCGGAACCCCGCCGTGAAGAAGAACATCATTCTGCGGTGCAACGTGGTGGCCGCCCTGCGGAAGTCCATGACTGAGCATGGCTTTTTGGAGATCACCACGCCCATTCTGACGGCCTCCTCCCCCGAGGGCGCCCGTGACTATCTGGTGCCCGCCCGGAACCATCCCGGCAAGTTCTACGCGCTGCCCCAGGCTCCCCAGCAGTTCAAGCAGCTGCTGATGACCTCCGGCTTCGACCGCTACTTCCAGATCGCCCCCTGCTTCCGTGACGAGGACGCCCGGGCCGACCGCTCCCCCGGCGAGTTCTATCAGCTGGATATGGAGATGGCCTTCGCCACGCAGGAGGACGTGTTTGCCGTTCTGGAGGACGTGCTGCCTCCCATCTTCGCACAGTACGGCGCTTACAACCGGGCCAGCGGCGCACCCTTCACCCGTATCCCCTACACCGAGGCTATGGAGAATTACGGCTCCGACAAGCCTGACCTGCGGATCGACCTGCGGGTGCAGGACGTCACTTCTGTTCTGGGCGGCTGTGGCTTTGAGCCCTTTGCCGAGGGCAATCTGGTGAAGGCCGTGAAGGTCAGCGAGTTCCACGAGACCCGGAAGTTCATCGACAAGACGCTGGCGGACGTAGAAACTGTGTCCGGCGGCAAGGCCTATTGGTTCCGCATGGACGAAAACGGTGAGCTGGTGGGCGGCATTTCCAAGTTTGTCAACCCCATCAAGGAAAAGGTCGTGGAGGCCCTGGGGCTGAAGGCCAATGACTTCGTGGCTCTGTCCGCCGGTAAGCGGGAGGCCGCTCTCAAGGCCGCCGGTGTGCTGGTCAAGACCCTGGGCGCTGCCGTTCCCGGCCACATGGACAAGGAGCAGTACGCCTTCTGCTGGATCGTGGACTTCCCCATGTACGAGATCGGCGACGAGTCCGGCGAGCTGGAATTCTGCCACAACCCCTTCTCCATGCCTGCCGGCGGCCTGGACGTGCTGCTGAAGGCCGAGCGGGGCGAGATCGATCCCCTGACCATCACCGCCGACCAGTACGATCTGGTGTGCAACGGCGTGGAGCTTTCCTCCGGCGCCGTCCGGAACCATGACCCCGAGATCATGATCAAGGCCTTTGAGCTGGTCCGGCTGGGCGAGGATGATGTGAAGGCCAAGTTCCCCGCTATGTACAATGCCTTCACCTACGGTGCACCCCCCCATGCCGGTATCGCACCGGGCGTGGACCGCATGGTGATGTTGCTGGCCGGTGAGGACAGCATCCGTGAGATCATTCCCTTCCCCATGAACAAGAACGCCCAGGATGTGATGATGAGCGCACCTTCTGAGGTCACCCAAAAGCAGCTGGATGAGCTGCATATTCAGATCACCAAGCACGAGGAATAAACCGCAATGTGCGGCTTTGCCGCACGGGAAAGCATGGTGATACCATGCGGGATGGAATCCCCATTTTCTTTTCCTCTTGCGGAAAAGAAAACGGCCATTCATGGTCAAA
>ERZ839767.682-NODE-682-length-57544-cov-12.686740_pt1 | contig 57544 bp, 50 predicted proteins | sample MGYA00519879_ERZ839767 | MGnify/ENA primary metagenome ERZ839767 (study PRJEB31850, sample SAMEA3708852) | human gut metagenome | biome: human gut; feature: human-associated habitat; material: faeces | place: China | collected 2014 ... | reverse complement strand
CGTTGGCGGACCACTGGTCCACAAAGTCGGCCATGGGGGACGACGGGGTGATGGGGTAGATGGCCGCTACTTCCGAAAACGCATAGGATACATGCGCGGCGGCGTTGTTGCCATCCATGGACTTCATTTTTCTTACCATGTTGTTTCTCCTTCCTTTTATTCATCCGTTTTATCGGGTTTTCTTGCAGGAATCTTTCGCATTGTTCATAGTAGCACAAATCTGTAGAGATGTAAACGTTATTTTTGTGTCTTTCGTCGTAATAATACTTTTTCATTGTCCTGCACAAAAATTCTCAAATTGGCTGCTTACTTTTTTTATAATTTTGTTTCATGCGGCGTGATTTTGTGGTAAAATAAGGATAATTTGGCAAGCGGGCTTAAAATGGGCTCATAGAATTCCCTTCGACAGGCGAAAAAACAGACCCTTTTTCTTTTGCGATATGCGGGTGAGAGAAAAACATCTCAACCTGCAGGTGGGAAATTCTGGCGTTATATATCAAAGCTGCATGCACAGCAGATTACAGTCTTTTTGCCGGGGTATTCTACGGGATTTTACGGCAAGCTTAAAGAAGGAGTGGGCTATATGGTTGTGACGGTGCGCTCTTTGGGCTTGGGTGGCATCAATGGTTACGAGGTCAGTGTGGAGTGCTTTCTCTCCGGCGGCCTGCCTGCCTTCGATATCGTAGGCCTGCCGGATGCGGCAGTGAAGGAGGCCCGGGAACGGGTCCGGGCGGCGGTAAAAAACTGCGGGTCCAAGTATCCTGTAAGCCGCATCACCGTGAACCTGGCCCCAGCGGGCCGGCGCAAGGAGGGCACCGTATATGACCTGCCTATCCTGCTGGGCATCCTGGCGGCGTCAGAGGAGATCCCGCCGCTGCCGGCAGATGCAGCCTTTGTGGGAGAGCTGAGCCTTACCGGGCGGCTGCGCCCCATAAGCGGTGTGTTGCCCATGGCCATGGCGGCGGCCCGGGCCGGAATCAGACAGCTCTATGTGCCGGCGGAAAACGCAGCGGAGGCCACCTTGGCCGAGGGCATGACGGTATACGGCGTGGAAAATGTGGAGCAGCTGGTGGCCCATCTGCGGGGACAATCATCCCTCGCCCCTGCTCCTATTTGGAAGCCGGAGAGTGCCGGGCAGGTGGGCGGACCGGACTTTGCCGACGTCATGGGCCAGGAAAACGTAAAGCGGGCCCTGGAAATTGCCGCCGCAGGCGGCCACAACGTCCTACTCATTGGGTCTCCGGGGTCGGGCAAGTCTATGCTGGCCAGACGTCTGCCCTCTATCCTGCCGGATATGACCCGGACGGAAAGCCTGCAGACCACGGAAATTTACTCCGTGGCGGGTCTTACGGAGGCCCGGCATCCGCTCATCACCCGCAGGCCATTCCGCAGCCCCCACCACACGGCCTCGGCGGTGTCCCTCACCGGCGGCGGCGCAGTGCCCAGACCCGGGGAAATCTCCCTGGCCCACAACGGCGTGCTGTTTTTGGACGAGCTGCCGGAGTTTGACAAGGCCGCCATGGAGACCCTTCGCCAGCCTTTGGAGGATGGTGTGGTAACCATCACCCGGGCCTCAGGCTCCCTGACCCTACCCAGCCGTTTTATGCTGGTGTGCGCCATGAATCCCTGCCGATGCGGCTGGTACGGCCATCCTGACCACCGATGCACCTGCACGGAGCGGCAGGTGGAGAGCTATATGCGCCGCATCTCCGGCCCGCTGCTGGACCGCATCGACCTGCACATCGAGGTGCCGTCGGTGGACTATGAGGCCATGCGCCGCAAGGACACCCCGGAGTGTTCCCGGGATATTCAAAGGCGGGTAAACGCTGCCCGGGCCGTGCAGCAGGCGCGCTATGCCGGGACGGAGGTTTCCTGCAACGCTTACATGACCCCGCCTATGATCGGCAAATACTGCGTCCTGGATGAAAAGTGCGAAAAGATCATGCACAGTGCCTTTGACCGCCTGGGTCTCACCGGCCGCAGCCATGACCGCATATTGCGGGTGGCCCGGACCATCGCTGACCTGGACGGATCGGAGCACATCCGCCCGGAGCACATTGCCGAGGCCATCCAGTACCGCAGCAGCAGTATGCTGAAATAAAAGCATCCGTAGGGACGGACGACCCTGTCCGCCCGCCCCATCCCCAACCACTATATTAATATAAGGAGAACCCCCATGCACGAGATCATCCTCTGCAAGCTGGGCGAGGTGGTCCTCAAGGGACTCAACCGCCACAGCTTTGAAGCCAAGCTCATGTCGAACATCCGCCGCCGGACCCAAAAATTCGGCAAGTTCAAAATCTACTCCCGCCAGAGCACCATCTATGTGGAGCCTATGTCGGATAGCTGCGACCTCACCGGGGCCTACGCCGCCTGTAAGCAGGTTTTTGGCCTCATCGCCATCGCCCGGGCCGTGCCCTGCGAAAAGAGTAAGGAGGCCATTTTGGAGACCGCCAAGGCCTATCTGGGCGATAGCCTCCGCCGCTCCGGCAGCTTCAAGGTGGAGAGTAAGCGGGCGGACAAGTCCTTCCCCATGAGCTCCATTCAGATCAGCCAGTGGGTGGGCGGCATGCTCCACGACGCCTTCCCCCATCTGAAGGTGGATGTCCACACCCCGGAGCTGACGGTGTATGTGGAAATTCGTGAGGATGCTGCCTATGTCCACGCTCCGGCTGAGCCTGCCGCCGGCGGCCTGCCCTTGGGCATGGGCGGCAGCGCATTGAGCCTGCTCTCCGGCGGTATCGACTCCCCGGTGTCCTCCTACATGATGGCAAAGCGGGGCGTGGTGCTGGAGATGCTCCACTTCGCTGCGCCTCCCTACACCTCCGACCTGGCCCGGCAGAAGGTCCTGCAGCTGGCCCAGGAGCTGACGGCCTGGTGCGGCCGCATGAGCGTTCACATCGTGCCCCTGACGGAGATTCAGGAGCAGATCCGCAAGCAGTGCCCGGAGGAATACTTTACCCTTATCACCCGGCGGTTTATGATGCGCATTGCCGATAGGCTGGCCAAGGAATTTGATTGCCGGGCCCTCGTCACCGGCGAAAACCTGGGCCAGGTGGCCAGCCAGACTATGGAGGCCCTGCGGGTCAGCGAGGATGTGACGGACCTGCCCGTGCTGCGGCCGCTCATCGGCATGGACAAGGAGGAGATCGTCCGCATCGCCCGGCACATCGGCACCTTCGATACCTCTATCCTCCCCTATGAGGATTGCTGCACGGTCTTTACCCCCCGGCACCCCAAGACCAAGCCCCATGTGGAGGAGGTGCGGGAGATCGAGAGCGTGCTGGATATCGACGGCCTGATGGAGCGGGCCATGAGAGAGCGGGAAGTGGTTAAAGTCAAGCTGTAAGGAGCGGTTTCTATGTCTCATAAAGCGGAGATCATTGCTGTGGGCTCGGAGCTGCTGCTGGGCAATGTGGCCAATACCGATGCCCGATACGTCTCAGAAAAGATCGCATCTGCCGGGGTGGATGTGCTCTACCATACAGCAGTGGGCGACAATCCCCAGCGCCTGCGGCAGGTGACGGATATTGCGCGGAGCCGCTGCGATCTGCTGATCTTCATCGGCGGCCTGGGTCCCACCTATGACGACCTGACCAAGGAGACCGTCTGCGCCGCCTTTGGCCTGGAGCTGGAGTTTCACCAGGACGTCATGGAAGAAATCAAAGCCTATTTCAAAAACGTTTTCCGCCGGGAGATGCCGGATTGCAACCGCCGACAGGCATTTTTGCCCCGGGGCTGTGCGGTATTTCATAACCCCGTGGGTACCGCCCCGGGCTGCCTGTTTACAGTGGAGGGCGTGACGGTGGCTATGCTCCCGGGCGTTCCTCACGAGTGTCGCTATCTCACGGACCACGCCCTGCTTCCCTATTTGCAGGCCCGGCAGGAGGGCGTGATTTTATCTCACACCCTGCACGTTTTCGGCCTTACGGAGCCCAAGGTCCAGGAGCTGCTGGACGACCTCATGGACTCTGCCCAAAACCCCAGCCTGGCTCCCTATGCTAAGGCTGCGGAGGTTCAACTGCGCATCACCGCTAAGGCGGAGACAGCGGAAATGTGCGAGACCCTTATGGCCCCGCTGTTGGCCGAGGTGCGGCGGCGGCTGGGCGAGCACATCTGCGGCGTGGATATGGGAGATCCGGAGGTCTGCGCTGTGAAGACGCTGAAAGCCCGGTCTCTCACCGTTTCTGCTGCCGAGAGCTGTACCGGAGGGCTAATCGCCAAACGCATCACGGACGTGGCGGGGGCATCGGCGGTTTTTCCCGGGGGCGTGGTGTCCTATACCAACGGGGTCAAGGAAAGCATACTGGGGGTGCCCGGAGATATTTTGGCACAGTTTGGTGCTGTGTCGGAGCCGGTGGCCAAGGCCATGGCAGAGGGCGCCCGGCGCATTATGAAAAGCGACCTGGCTCTGTCGGTGACGGGCCTGGCCGGTCCCGACGGGGACGACCGGGGCAATCCCGTAGGCACCGTCTACATCGGTCTGGCCGCCCCGGGCGGCACGGAGGTGACGCATCTTGTGCTCAAGGGCGGACGCGAGAGCATCCGGCAGCAGGCGGCGGACTATGCACTGGTCCTGCTGAACCGGCACCTATATAATTCAGTTCAGAAAGCCAAAGGAGAAGATGAATATGGCAAAGAATAATGTACCCATGGATTCCTACACCCGGCAGCAGGAGGCCATCCGCAAGGCCAAGGGAAACCCCAATAAGAACATACACCACAAGAAAAATAACTCCAACTACGGCGGCGGCGACTATCAGAGAGAAAAGACTGCCCAGGCGGCCAAAAAGCCCGAAAGAGTCAAGCTGCCCCTGTGGCTGAAGATCACCTTGGGTGTGATGTTCGGCGTACTGGCGGCAGCGCTGATCCTGCGGATGACGGTGTATAAGGACAGCCTGTTTATGAACTATCTGACCTCGCTCCTGCTGGGCCTGGCCTGCGCGGTGCTGTTTTACACCCGGCGGTTCCGCAACACCCAGAAGGACGGGAAGCTGTATAATGTCGTGTCCGTAGTTCTGGCCATCATGGCGCTCATCTACGGCATAATGGGTCTGGCGGGACTTTTGAGCTATTTCGGAATTTTGTAATTTCCCTGTTGACAAACACGCCTTTTGTGGTAAAATGACAAGCAATACAGCATAAATGCATGGATGGGGATCAGTAACCCCAGGCTATCGGTGCCAAGAGATCCGCCGGTTTGGTGCGAGGCGGAGACCGGGTCTGCGGTGAATATCACCCCGGAGCTTCCGGCTGAACAGGAGGAAACTCTCAGTAAGCACGGACGGCGGAGGACCGTTATCAACCCTCACCCACGGATGGTGGGGCGGAGTGGCCGCCTGGGGGCGGCAACAAGAGTGGTACCGCAGAGGTTTGTTTTTCGCCTTTGTCTCTTAGTGAGGCAAAGGCGATTTTTTACTGGCGAAAAATCTTTGATTTTTCTGCCAAAAGGCTTGCAGTCTGCTGCGCGCATAATTTTGCCGCAGGCGGCAAAATTCCACACTGGCAGCCTGAGAGGTAGTTTTCCCCACGCGCATGTCGCGGTGAAAAATGATCTCAATTTTTTGCCGCCTGCGGGCGGCAAACTCTGCGAGTTTTTGGGGGGCGACCATACACTTTTATTGTCAATGTCATTGCGAAGCCAGCGCGCACACTGGCTGTGGCAATCCGTGACTCCCGACCTTCGCACATAAATTTTGCCTTGCTGGGCAACCTAATCCCGGAGGCGATAAACTATGAGTGAAAAACATAAGCTGGCTCACGACATTACTCCGGATGTTCACCAGTTCCACGCACCCCCAGAGGACATCCAAGACATCATCAATGGCTGGGGCACCTACAACATCCAAGCAACGTCCGACACGGAGAATCTCTTTCCCCTCATTGGCCCGGGCCTACCCCAAAAGTGGAGATGCAGAAAAATTACAAAGGATGATATGGAGAAGGAATCCTGACCCACAGAGCTATGCTGTAGACTGGAAGCGGTTGAATTCTCCAAAAGTAAAAAGCAGGCGGCACCCAATCAAAGCTGGGAGTCGCCTGCTTTACTGTCTAATTTTGTTTGGCAGATGCTGACTTTATGGCTTTCAAAAATACGGTCCTATCGATAAACGGCAGAGTGCGCCTGTTTCCTTGATTTGTCAGGAGGCAGGGGGCTGCTGGGAGGGGGAGATGGCCTCCGCCGGAGGCGCATTGGTGTGGGCTGCATCGGGAGAAGCGGTCTCTATCGGGGCAGCGGGCTCTGCCGCTGCGTGCATTTCTCCTGCTGTGGCGGAAACCAGAGTGGACATGGCTTCTGCCCGTCCGGCTTCATAGGCGTCGGCTTTAGCCTTTTCCATCTCCTGACGGCGGGCATTTTCGGCCCGGATGGCTTCCTTTTGCTCCGAGCGGCGGGCGGAAAACCGGAGAAATGCCCGGAGGCTCAGGTAAATCAGCAGCGCGGCCATCAAAGCCAGCCCGATCCAGCCGGGAATGCGGATGTGCCAAAAGTCACGCACAGCGAAGTGCTCACGCACCAGACCCTGGTAGTACAGCACCACGCCCAGAGCGATGCAGACCAGGCCGCCGATGAGAGACAATACAGCCCGGAACTTGGCCCTACCCTTGCAGATAAAGAATCGGATCACCAAGGCAATAGCCAGCAGAAACAGCGCCGGAGATTGGCAGCACAGAATGTATCCGAAAGTGTGATTCATATGACGCTCCTATTCTCACAGGGCGCTCTTGCCCCGAACGATGTACTGGCCCTCCTGCTCACCGATGACATGGCCGTTTTCCACCATGAGCTTGCCCCGCAGCCACACCTGACTCACGGAGCCGTGGGTCACGAAGCCCTCATAGGGAGTATAGCCGGCACGGCTGACCATGTCCTCAGCGCGGAGAATGTGATCGGCCTGAGGATCATAGACCACGATGTCCGCATCTGCGCCGGGGGCGATGACGCCCTTCCGGGGGAACATACCATAGAGCTTGGCAGGATTTTCCGACAGGACCTTACACATGGTGGCCAGGGAGATTTTTCGGGTAGTTACGCCGAAGGAGTACACCAGCTCACCCCGAGCTTCCACCCCGGGCAGGCCCCCGGGGATCTTGGTAAAGTCGCCCCGGCCGGCGTCCTTCTGCGCCAGGGTGAAGGCGCAGTGGTCCGTGGAGATGGTCTGGATGTCGCCCTTACGCAGGCCGGCCCACAGGGCCCGGCAATCCTCCGGCTTGCGGAGGGGGGGCGCGCAGACATAGCGGGCGGCCCGGGAAAAGTCCTCATTATAATATACGCTGTCGTCCAGCACCAGGTACTGGGGGCAGGTCTCCACATACACCTTCTGCCCCCGGCGCCGGGCGGCGGTGACCTCCGCCAAGGCGGCGGCATTGGTTAGGTGGACGATGACCACGGGAATGTCCACTGCCTGAGCGATGCGCAGAAGGCGGCTCACGGCCTCGGCCTCCAGAAAGTCGGGCCGGGTCTCCGGATGGGAGGAAACGCCCATCTCCCCGGCGGCTTTTTTCTCCTCGATGAGGGCGTTGATGACGCCGCTGTTTTCGCAGTGGACGCCGCAGATGCCGCCCTTTTCCTTCAACTTTTTCAGGGCCTTGTACATGGCCTCGTCCCCGATCATCATGGCCGGGTAGGTCATGTACATCTTGAAGGAGGAGATGCCGGCGGCGTACATGTCGTCGATCTCCTTTTCAATCTCCGCGTTCCAATCGTCAATGGTCATATGGAAGCCGTAGTCGCACCAGCACTTGCCGTCGGCTTTCCTGTGCCACAGATCTAGGCCGTGGTGGAGAGATTCGCCCTTGTTGGGGCAGGCAAAATCCACAATGGTGGTGGTGCCGCCCCGGATGGCAGACTTGGTACCGCTGTCAAAGTCATCAGCGGTGGTGGTGTTGCACACGTCCAGATCAAAGTGGGTGTGGGCATCGATAAACCCGGGCATGAGCAGCTTGCCGGTGACATCAATGGCCCGGGCCAAAGGGTCGGAGAGATTGCGGCCCACCTGGAGAATTTTCTCATTTTCCACCAGCACGTCGGCCCGGCGGGTGCCCCTGCCGGAGACTACGGTGCCGTTTTTGAACAGATATTTCATAACAGTACCCCCTATTGAAATGATGAGAAAAAAGTGAACGGTAAAAAGCGGAGGGACGGCGCCCCCGGTGATCTTGCCATCATTATAGCATACCCGGGAAAAATGTCCATAAAAATTGATAAAGGAAAGAAAATATGCTATACTGCGAAAAAATGGAGGGATGTATCATGCTGGATCTGACGGAAAAAACCCTGCAAAGCCACGAGGTTTATAGAGGACGCATCATCCGGGTGCGCAACGATGAGGTGCTACTGCCAAACGGTGAGCATGGATGGCGGGAGGTGGTGGATCACCCCGGCGGCGTGGGAATTTTGGCCTTTGACGATCAGGGCCGGGTGGCCCTGGTGCGGCAGTTCCGCTATGCTGTGGGCCAGCACCTGTGGGAGATCCCTGCGGGAAAGCGGGAGAAGGGAGAAAATCCCTTTGTGACGGCGCAGAGAGAGCTGAACGAGGAGGTGGGAGCTGCAGCGGCCCGATGGACGGAGCTGGGGAGCATCATCGCCTCCCCCGGCTGCTACGCCGAGGTGCTGTACCTATACATGGCGGAGGGGCTGACCTTCTCCCGACAGCACCTGGATGAGGACGAGTTTTTAGAGGTGCGATTTTTTCCATTTGCGGAAGCGGTGGAAAAGTGCATGAGTGGGGAGATACGGGACGGAAAGACCGTGACGGCTGTGCTGAAGGCCAGGCTCCTACAAGAAAAGACTTGCACTTTATGAGGTTTTCCGATACACTGAAGAAAATGACGGTGGAAGGCCGGGAGGAGAATGCATATGAGTAAATTGCAGAAGATTGCTGTGGTGTTCTTGCTGATTGCCGTGATCACGGGAATCCTGCACAAAACGGGGGTATTCTATGTGCCGGGATTGACGGCACTGACCCTGTGCGTAGCCATGTGTGCGGAAGGATCGGATATGCTCAAGGGCACGGGAAAAAAGAAGAATACCTCCCGGCGGGTGGCTGCCATTCTGGTGCTGGCCTTTGGCCTGCTAAACCTGGTGGTGGGCGGATTTGAGATCTATGACTATATAATTCGGCTGTGAAAAAAGAATGAGGAGGTGCAGCGGGGGCTGCAGCTCCCTTTTATGACAAAAAACAGAAGCATGGAGAGGAAACAATGAAGGCAACCATCCGAAGGGCACAGGAGAAGGATCTGGCGGCTGTAGAGAGGATCTATGACGCCATCCATACAGAGGAAGAAGCAGGGCGGGCCTGCATCGGATGGGAACGGGAGGTCTATCCTACCCGGCGGACGGCGGAGGACGCCCTGGTGCGGGACGATTTGTTTGTGGAGGAGGCAGAGGGACGTATCGTAGGCACAGCCATTATCAATCGGGTGCAGGTGGACGCATATGCGGAGGTCAAATGGCTGTATCCGGCATTGGATGAGCAGGTGATGGTGCTGCACACGCTGGTCATTGACCCGGACGAAAAGGGAAAAGGATACGGACGGGAATTTGTGGCGTTTTACGAGGAGTATGCGTCCCGGAGCGGCTGTACCTGCCTGCGCATGGACACCAACGCCCGAAATGAGGGAGCCCGGCGGCTGTATAGGCACCTGGGATACCGAGAGGCGGGGATCGTGCCCTGCATGTTCAACGGACTTGCTGGAGTTGAACTGGTGATGCTGGAGAAGAAACTATAAACACCGAAAAAGAGAAAACAGATACACGGAACATAAAGCGCATACACGAAATGAATTTCGTGTATGCGCTATTTTTCACACGAGGAATGTAAAATCAACAATGCGATGCGCAATATGTATAGAAAAGAATGGAGTGGCCTGAAGCACAGGCGGTGCGGAAAGCGCAAAAGCGGCTTCGCCAGATTCGGCGAGGTCGCTTTCTTTTCTTGTATGACATGCCCGCAGAAGCGGGATGTCAATAGATATAAGGAGGATCAGAATATGCCTATCATTCATGTGAGCGAAACAGGAAAGCAGGACACCCAGAAAAAGCGGGACTTTATGGAGTTTGCCGCCAACAGCATCCGCAGCCACACCAACACGCTGCCAAAGAACATCTATGTGTATTTCCATGAAATGGAGCCGGAAAACGTGCGAAAGACGGCTCCCACGGCGCGCATAGATTGGACCATGATACCGGATCGCACCAACGAGCTCAAAAAGGCCATTATGGGCAAGTTAACCGATGAGTTGGCAAGCTTACAGGGGAGAATGGAAGCGAAATCGTAATCATCTTCAACGACATCCCCTTTCCGAATGCCATGCTGGGAGGAATCGCCCGGGCAGACAACTACAACTGGTAAACAAACGCAGACAATCCCCTTCCGCTTTGACGGAGGGGGGATTGAGGCTGTCGAAAATTCCTTGGGAATTTTCCGACAAATGGCCCGCAGTCTGCTGCGTGCATAATTTCGGCGCAAAGCGCCGAAATTCCACACTGGCAGCCTGAGAGGTATTTTCTCTCACGCACATGTCGCGAGAGAAAATGATCTCAATTTTTCGCGTCTGTGGACGCGAACTCTGCGAGGCATTTATGACACGATGGATCCCCTTCCGCTTAGACGGAGGGGGGATTTTTTACGTGATAGGAAAACGGGGCAGTTGCGGAGAAATGGGCAACAAAAAGGCAAGATTTGCCGGAGAAACGGGGAGAGATAGAAAAACAAAAGGAGGTTTTTTCACATGGAGGAAAAGGAATGGGTGCGCTGCGGCCGCTGCGACGGAGAAATCTATGAGGGTGCAGAATACTATCAAATCAACGGCGAGTGCGTATGCAGAGAGTGCCTGGAGGAGTTTGCAGGACACTGGTTTGCGCCCTTTCGGCTAATCGCCGGGGAGGAGCTATGAAGGGAAAGGGAGAGAGCTTTTGGCAGGAGGTGCGCCGGGCCTATGAAAACGGAGAGGGCAGCTATCAGACCCTGGCGGATCGATTTGGCGTGAGCCGGGGGGCCATGGCGAGCCACGGCAGGATCGAGGGCTGGAACAGAAAAAAACAGGAGAGTACGGATCTGCAGGAGATGACGGGAAAGCTTTCCCGGGCAGCCATGCGGGAGATTGGACGGCTGGAGGAGGGCGAGGCCGATGTGAAGACTATCCGGGAGCTGACGGCACTGCTGAAGGAGCTGAACCAGCTGATGAAAAGCGCCGCCGAGGAAAACGGGGAGAGCACCGTGCGGGTGCAGTGGGAGGAGGACACGGAGCAGTGGAGCGAGTAGAGATGTTGCACCTGTCGCCGCCCAATGAGAAGCAGAAGCTGTTTTTGCAGTGCAGGAAAAAATACATTGCCTTCGGCGGCGCACGGGGCGGCGGGAAAAGCTGGGCCGTGCGCACCAAGGCGAAGCTTATGGCTCTGCGCTATCCGGGGATACGGATGCTGCTGGTGCGGCGAACCTATCAGGAGCTGGAAAACAACCACATCCGATTCCTGCGGCGGGAGCTGGCGGGGATCGCCGGCTACAGGGCTACGGCCAGACAGTTTGTATTTGCCAACGGCAGCGTGCTGGATTTTGGCTACTGCGCCTGCGACGGGGACCTGGACCGATACCAGGGGGCGGAGTATGACGTGGTCTTTTTAGACGAGGCCACCCAGCTGCGGGAGGAGTGGATGCGGCAATTTGCGGCGTGCGTGCGAGGGGTGAACGACTTTCCCAAGCGAATTTACTACACCTGTAACCCCGGTGGGCCGGGACACGGATACATCAAGAGGCTGTTTATCGACAAACGCTATCTGCCGGGGGAAAATCCGGAGGACTATGAGTTTATTCCCGCCCGAGTGACGGACAACCGGGCGCTGCTGAAAAAACAGCCGGAGTATCTGCAGCAGCTGCAGGCACTGCCGGACAAGCTCCGGGCGGCCTGGCTGGAGGGAAAGTGGGACATCTTTCAGGGACAGTTTTTCCAGGAGTTTACCGACGACCCGGAGCATTATCGCGACAGGAGATTTACCCATGTTATCGAACCGTTTGACATCCCCAGAGAATGGAGGATCTATCGCAGCTACGATTTCGGCTACGCCAAGCCCTTCTCCTGCGGCTGGTGGGCGGTGGATTTTGACGGATGTATTTACCGGATTTTAGAGCTGTACGGCTGCACGGAGAACCCCGATGAAGGGGTGCGGTGGGCCCCGGAGAAGCAATTTGCCAAGATCCGGGAGATCGAACAGACCCACCCGTGGCTGAAGGGGCGGACCATTGACGGAGTGGCCGATCCGGCAATTTGGGATACCAGCCGGGGAGAAAGCATCTATGAGACAGCCCTGCGGCACAGGATCTACTTCACAAGGGGCGATAACCGACGCATCCCGGGGTGGATGCAGATGCACTACCGGATGACCTTTGACCAGGAGGGATATCCGCAGATGTATGTATTCAAGAGCTGCAGGGCGTTTATCCGGACAATACCGGAGCTTCGATTTTCGGACACAGAGCCGGAGGACCTGGATACCCGGCAGGAGGATCACGCAGCGGACGAGAGCCGGTATTTCTGCATGTCGCGGCCCATTCGGCCGGTGCGCCGGGGTGAGGAGCTGGCGCTGGGGGATGATCCGCTGAATATGAGGAAGAAATGAGAGCTTTGGGACGGGGCGCGGATTGCCACGGCCAGCGTGCGCGCTGACCTCGCAATGACAGGTTACAGGGGGCGGAGAATTGACGGCGGGCTGAGGGCAGCCCGCCCTACCCATATTGGAGGGATGCCGCAACAGGCGAGACGCAAAAATTTTTTTATTTTTGGCATTGTTGCATGGAGAAGGGCAACAGGGAGGGCAACGGAGCGGAGGCGGGAGGACACAGGTGAGAATGATAAGGAGGGTTACGGCATGGAGCCTATGACTTTGCAGAAACCAAAGATCGGTGCGGAGGAGGTGCGCCGGGCGGCGCAGATCCTGAAGAAATACAAGCAGGGAAAGGCACACCTGGAGAGCCGCATCATCGACAACGAGCAGTTTTGGAAAATGCGGCACTGGCAGCAGATGGAGAAAAACGGGCAGGGGGGCAATCCCGGCGATCCGCAGCCGGCCAGCGCATGGCTGGTGAACTGCATCCTGTCCAAGCACGCGGACGCCATGGATTGCTATCCGGAGCCCACGGTGCTGCCCCGAGAGGAGGGAGACCGGGCGGAGGCCTCCAAGCTGACGAAAATTCTGCCGGTGGTACTGAAGCAGAATCAGTTCAAACGGACCTATTCAGATGCCTGGTGGTACAAACTGAAAAGCGGGTGCGCCGCCTATGGCGTTTTCTGGGATGCGGGAAAGCTGGGGGGATTGGGGGATATTTCCATCCGCAGAATGGACCTGCTGAACCTATTTTGGGAGCCGGGGGTCCGGGACATCCAGGACTCGGAAAATTTCTTTTCCACGGAGCTTGTCAGCAATGCACAGCTTTTGCGCAGCTATCCGCAGCTGGAGGGAAAGCTGGGCGGCGGAAGCTTCACGGTGAGCCGATTCCTCTATGATGACACGGTGGATACCTCTGACAAGTCTCTGGTAGTGGATTGGTACTACCACACCATGGACGGAGGAAGAAGGGTGCTGCAGTACTGTAAATTCGTGGGGGAGACGGTGCTATACGCTACGGAAAACGATTGGCAGATACCTGTGGAGCAGAGAGAGATCGGTGTGGACGAGAATGGCGAGCCAATCCTGGAGGAGGTGCCGGTGGGCCTGCCTATGTGCAGGAGGGGCTGGTATGACCATGGGAAATATCCATTTGTATTTGACGTGCTGTTTCCTGAGGAGGGGACACCCTGCGGGTACGGATATATCGATCTGTGCAAGTCACCTCAAAAGCAGATAGACCTCATGAGCCAGGCCATTCTCAAGAACACCCTGGCGGCGGCGACACCGAGGTTTTTCATCCGGGCAGACGGCGCGGTGAATGAAAGCGAGTACGCCGATTGGACTAAGCCCTTTGTTCACACCAACGGAAATCTTGGAAGCGACTCCATCGCACCCATCCACACGGCGGGGCTGGACAGCGTGTATGTGGCCATCCTGCAGAGCAAGATCGCCGAAATGAAGGAGACGGCGGGCAACCGGGATGTGGCCAACGGCGGCACAGCCTCCGGCGTAACGGCGGCTACGGCCATTGCGGCATTGCAGGAGGCCGGCGGAAAGCTTTCCCGGAATATGATCGATGACGGGTACGAGGCGTTTTCCGACGTGGTGACGCTGTGCATCGAGCTGATCCGGCAGTTTTATGGGCTGCCCAGACAGTTTAGGCTGCTGGGGGGCGAATTTGCCAGCTACGACAATGCAGGGTTACAGCCGGTGGCCATGAGCGACGGCGTGGAGACCTCCTACCGGGTGCCGGTGTTTGACCTGGAGATTTCCGCCCAGCAGGAAAACCCATATAAGACCATGGAGTACAATCAGCTTGCCCTGCAGCTGTTCCAGATGGGGTTCTTCCGGGAGGACATGGCTCCGCAGGCCTTGCGGTGCCTGGAGCTGATGGACTTTAAGAACAAGGACTTAGTGATGGCTATGATCCGGAACGGGCAGACCCAGCAGATGGAAATCCAGCAGCTGCGTCAGAGGCTGATGCAGGCGGCGGCTGTGGTGGACCAGGTGAAAGGGACGCATCTGGCCCAGCAGCTGGCCCAGGAGTATGCCGCGGCACAGAAAAACGCCAAGGAAAGCGCCTGGCAGGCCGGAAAGTTCAGCTCCGTGGAGCGCACCAGGCGCAGCACCCGGGAGGCGGTGCGGCCCAGATGATCCGGGTGACGGCGGAGCCGGGGCGGCTGACCCTGGAGGGACATGCGGGATATGCTCCGACAGGGAAGGACATTGTATGCGCGGCGGTATCGGCCTTGGTGCTGGCCCTGGCGGAGCGGCTGCAGGAGAAGAACCTGGTGAGAGAGGTCATTATGCGGCCGGGGTATGTGCGCATTGCCATGCGGGGCGCAGACAGGGAGGCGGAATTAGTGAAATGCGGGCTGCGGCAGCTGGAGAGACGGTTCCCCCAGTGCGTGGAGGTAATTGAAAAATAGGCTGCGTATCAAAAAGTCTCGCAGAGTTTGGCGGTACGGAGCAGACTGCAATCCATTTGCCGGAAAATTTCAAAGGGATTTTCGACAGGTTCAAAAAGGGCCATTTCTCCCGGCGGGGGAGTGATGATACGGGTCGTGGCCTACCACGGGAAAGGATGAGACCATGGAAATGGAAGAAAACCAGGCACAGCTTTGTGAAGCATCGGGCGATACGGCTCCCGACGCCGGGGAGCAGGAGGACTTCGAAGCTTTGATCCGGGGCAGGTACAAGGAGGAGTTTGACGCCAAGGTGCGGAAAATTCTGGACGGGCGGCTGCGGGGTATGCGGCAGGAGAATCAGCGGCTGAAGGAGCAGAAGGAGAAGCTGGAGGGGGTACGCAAGGCGGAGGCGGCGGAGCGCATTGACCGGCTGCGCAGGCAGGAGGGAGAGCTGAGACGGCTGTATCCGGACTTTGACTGGCAGAGAGAGATGCAAAGCGAGCGTTTCGGGCGGCTGATTTTGGCCGGGGTGGAGCCCCGAACGGCCTATGAGACGGTGCATGGCCGGGAACTGATGGAAAAGGCCATGCACTACGCTGCAGGACGCACGCGCAGACAGGTGGCCGGGAGCCTGGCCAGCGGTATGAGCCGGGTGGCGGAAAACGGCGGCAGGAGCATTGCTGTGACAGCCAGCGACCCTCGGGGGCTCACCAGCGAGGATCTGGCGGATATTCGCAGGCGTGTGCTGGACGGGGAGAAGATTCGATTCTGAGGAAGAGCGCTGGGGGAAAATGATTTTTCGGAGCGCGGAAGAAACTGAAAAGCTATTGTTGAAAGAAAGGAAAGATGACTATGGAGCTAAACTATCAGATGTTTGCCGATGTAAACACACAGACCACCGGCGGCCTGTCCGCCGAGATGAAGACCTATTACGGCATGGAGCTGCTGGAGAACGCTAAGCCCCAGCTGGTACACAACCAGTTTGCTGCTACCAAGCCCCTGCCTGTGGGCGGCGGCAAGACCGTAGAATGGCGTAAGTTCGGCGCCTTTGACAAGGCGCTGACACCTCTGACCGAGGGCGTGACCCCTGACGGCAGCGGCATCTCTGTCAGCTATATTACCAAGGAGCTGGCCCAGTACGGCGACTACACCACCGTGTCCGACATGTTGGACCTGACGGCCATCGACGACGTAGTGCTGGAGATCACCGACCGCCACGGCAACAACATGGGCCTGACCCTGGACACTGTGACCCGCAACGAGATCCAGCAGGGCAATCAGGTGATCTATGCTCCTGTGCTGGGCGAGGGCGGCAAGCAGACCGCTGTGACCAGCCGTGTGGCCCTGACCCCGGCCTGCAGGATGACCAGCGAGCTGGTGGCCAAGGCAGCTACCCAGCTGAAGAAGATGAATGCGCCGACCTTTGACGGCAAGTATGTGTGCATCATCCATCCCTCTGTGGCATTTGACCTGCGCCAGGATGAGGCATGGATCGCCGCCCACCAGTATGCCGCCGCCACAGAGCTGTTCTCGGGCGAAATTGGCGAGCTGCACGGCGTGCGCTTTGTGGAGACCACAGAGGCCAAGATCTTCTGTGGCGCCGACCTGGCCAAAAACGCCCGCAATCTGGCGGTGAACGGCGCAGTGGCAGCTAAGGCTACGGTGAGCTTTGACGGCGGCTCCGTGGACGCCGGCAGCCTTGCGGGCCGCTATGTGCTTATCGGCGGTAAGCGCTATAAGGTGCTCAGCAACACCGACAGCGCCATGACACTGGAGGAGGCCATTACCGCCGCTGACAACGCCGTCATTTATCCCGGTGAGGGCGGTGCAGAGGGCTGCGCCGTATACGGCTGCCTATTTGTGGGCAAGGGCGCTTACGGCGTGGTGGACCTCAGTGAGGGGACGGAGGTTATTGTAAAGCCTCGCGGCTCCTCCGGCACCGCCGATCCCCTGGATCAGCGCTCCAGCGTGGGCTGGAAGGGTATTCACGCCGCCGCTATCCTGTACGACGAGTACATGGTGCGTGTGGAATGCGGCTCCTCCTACTCTAAGGAGGACAAGGCCAACTGATGGGTCGGCGGGGGCGGGGCGTGAGCTCCGCCCCCGCGCGAGACAAGGAACGTGGCGCAGAGAGATGCGGATTGCCACACCAGTGACGGCGGTCACTGGTTCGCAATGACACATTGCAAGAAATGCTGTGCGGGGTCGGTTCGGGCCGTCGGGGACGCCGTCCCCTGCGGAATATAACAAGAGGTGCGGTGGGACGGGGACCGAGAGGGTCGCCCCTACGGAGTATCAAGTAGTTTGGTACGGCGGGACGATGGGGGCATCGTCCCCTACGAGATGTTTTACGGGGCGGGGTGCATGTGCGCTGCGGCGGGGTGAGGGTACCCCGCTCTGCGGATGGCGGGAAGATGGGTATAAGCTGACGGTGGGCCATATAAGAAAGGAGATTTTTGCATGAAAGAGGAAATGCGCAAGGTTTATCTGCCCAGAGGCAGAAAGAATGAGGAAAATTTCGTGATCGTGTCCGTGAACGGGCGTAGCTACAAGATCATGAAGGGCGTGGAGGTGGAGGTGCCTGCGTATGTGGCGGAGGTGCTGGAAAACAGCCGCATGATGGCTGACACTGCCCGGCGGTATGTGGACACCATGGCCAACTGAAAAGGAGGACACTATGGGCAAAATGACGGCGGGACAGGTGCTGACTCAGGTAGACAGCCTCCTGCCCAACGCATACACCCGGGAGGAAAAGCTCCGGTGGCTGCTGCAGGCGGAGGGCACCCTCATCCGGGAGGTGCTGCGGCCGGTGGACCGGGAGACATCCGTGCCGGAAAAGCTGGAGGAAAGCACCGTGCTGGTGGCCGGGACGCCCTATGACGGGCTTTACGATCTGTATGTACAGGCGCAGATCCACTACGCTGACGGCGACATGGCGCACTGGAACAACGCTATGGCCCTGTGGAATCGGGGCGTGGAGGCTCTGCAGGCGGAAACACTGCGGAAAATGGGCGAAATGCAGACGGCAAACTGCCTGCGTCTTTGCTGAAGGGAGGCGAGGGCATGTTCTTTCCGATGCTAAAGAAAATTGGATTGGAAAAGATGACGGTGACGGATTTCCCGGGCCTTGACCGCAGGGAAACAGCCAGAATCGGGGGATTCCGTGAGATGCGGAACCTGTGCGGGGAGGGATACCCTACCCTGCGGACGCGGCAGGCAAGGGGTCTGACTGCCACGGTGACCAAGCCCGGCGGCCTGACGGCGAAGGATGCCCTGATCTGGGTAGACGGCACGCGGATCTGCGTAAACGGTGAGGCGGCGGGGCCGGTGCTGACAGAGGGGGAAAAGGATCTCATCAGCATGGGCGCATATCTGATCGTTTTTCCCGACAAGGTGTATCTCAATACCAAGGATCTGACGGACTACGGCAGCCTGGAATGCGAAAGAACCGCATCGGCGGGAGTGGCCATCAGCCTGTGTGATGCGGAGGGCAAGGCCTACAGCGGCGTGGTTCAGAGCGTCGGGGCACCGGAGGATCCGGAGGAGGGGACGCTGTGGATGGATGTATCCGGAGCAGAGCCGGTGCTGCGGCAATACGGCCAGGAGTGCTGGACGACCCTGCAGAATGTGTGCGTAAAGCTGCAGGCGACCCTGCTGGGGAAGGGATTCGCCGCCGGGGACGGTGTGACGGTCTCCGGCTGCGCTGCGGCAAGACTCAATGGGGAGAAGGTCCTGCAGGCGGTGGGGGAGAACTGGGTGGTCTTCCCCGGGATCGTGGCAGGGAACGCATCCCAAGAGGCGGCGGTGACCATTAGCCGCACTGTGCCGGAGATGGATTTTGTGGTGGAGAGCGGCAACCGATTGTGGGGCTGCAGGTACGGTATGACGGACGGTGAGGCCGTGAATGAGATCTACGCCAGCAAGCTGGGGGATTTTAGGAACTGGAGATGCTTTGAAGGCTTGTCCACGGACAGCTATGCCGCAGCCAGAGGCTCCGACGGGGCATTCACCGGAGCGGTGAGCTATCTGGGGAACCCAATATTCTTCAAGGAACGCTGCATGGAGCGGGTGTACGCCGGGAGCCAGGGGGCTCATCAGATCGTGACCACGGAGTGCAGCGGCGTGCAAAAGGGCAGCGCAAAAAGCCTGCAGGTAGTGGGCGGCGTGCTGTACTATCTATCCGATGAAGGCGTGCTGGCCTTTGACGGAAGCCTGCCGGTGACGGTATCCCAGGCCCTGGGCGAGAGGAGATACAGCGCGGGAGTGGGCGGCGCGTGGCGAGAGAAGTACTATCTCTCGGCGCTGGATGAGGATGGAGCAGCCTCTCTGTTGGTATATGACAGCGAGAGAAAGCTGTGGCACCGGGAGGACGAGCTGCGGGCGGAGGGCTTTGCCTGCAAGGGCGGGGAGCTTTACTGCCTGAGCGCAGAGGGGAAGCTGCTGAGCATGCACGGCGAGAGCGGCGAAAAGGAAACGGGCTTTACCTGGTTGGCGGAGACCGGAGAGCTGGGGCTGCAGACCCCGGAGCGCAAGAGGCTGACACGGCTGCTGCTGGCAATGCGGCCCGAGCAGGGGACAACGGTGGCGGCGTGGGTCAGCTATGACCAGGGAGCCACCTGGCAAAAGCAGGGACAGATCACCGGCAGCGGCGGCACACGGGAACAGCTGGTGGCCATACGGCCCAGGCAGTGCCGGGCTATGCGGCTGAGGCTGACCGGCAACGGCCAGTGCGCTATTTTTGCCGCCACGGCCCTGTATGGGAGAGGAAGTGACCGGCTGTGAGCGTGATGGAAATGCCTGCCGTCCCTGCGGGAACGCTGGCGCAGCAGGTACAGCAGCAATACACCTACTTATTTCGGCTGGCGCAGACGCTGAACCGAGCTATGGAGCAGGTGGAGTGCACCGCCGGTGCTCAAGCAGCGCAGGCGCAGCGGACAACAGTCAGCAGCCGAGAAGCACGGGAGGAACGGGCACACCAGGCGGCAACGCTCAAGAGCCTCATCATCAAGTCGGCGGACGTGGTGCGCCAGGAGATGGACCGGCTGGCCACGGAGCTGAAGGGGAGCTATGTGGCACAATCGGAATTCGGCGACTATTTGGAGAGAATCAGCCAGCGGATCGAGGCGGACCCCAGCCAGCTGAGCCAGTATTTTAAGTTTGCCTCGGACATCCGGGCGGATGTGGACCGGGTGGGGGTGGACTTTGCCTCCTACAAGACCGATGTGGAGGGATATATCCGCCAGGGCATTGTGGGCTACGACGGCACCGTGCCCATCATCGGCATCGCCATTGGCCAGGACATCCGCACCAGCCAGACCGGGGTGGAGACGGAGCAGGGTGTGTACGACGTCATCGACAAGAGCAGCAATATGTCCGTGTGGACCACGGAGAAGCTGTCATTCTATATTGGCGGGCAGGAGACGGCGTATTTCTCCAACGGCAAGCTTACTGTGGCCCAGATCGCCGCGGACCGCATCACCGGCGCGGGGGAATGGGACGTGAGCTTCACCAGAGGCGTGAAATTCAAATGGATCGGAGGATGAGAAAATGGCCACCAGCGGCGTTATCAGCACAAACACAAAATACGGCTCATGCTTTTGGGTAAAATGGGAAATCTCCGGCAGCCAAAGCATCTCTGACAACAAGACTACCATCGCCTGGTCCTGCGGCTTGACCCCGGGGGAGCAGTATTATGACAATGCCATCCGAATGTCGGAGGTAAGCATCGCCGGGGTAAAGGTATACGTCGGCGGCACCTACTCCAACATAACGGACTACAAGGACCGCACCTTCGCCTCGGGCACGCTGGAGCTGAGCCACAACGCAGATGGCACCAAGAGCTTTACCGTGGCAGCCTTTTCCGGGTGGCTGTATGGCAACGGCGACTACACCGCCGCAGCCAAGAGCTTCACCCTGCCCACCATACCCCGGGCTACCACGCCCTCTATCGGGCCGGTGACCATCGGCGGCAAGGCGACCATCAGCCTGCCCCGGGCATCCACGGCCTTTACCCATACGCTGAGCTACAGCTTCGGCAGCGCGTCGGGGACCATTGCCACCAAGGCAGGGAGCAGCTATACCTGGACCGTGCCGGAGAGCCTGGCGGCGCAGATCACAAGCAAGCTCAGCGGCACCGGAACGCTCACCTGCAAGACCTTCAAGGGCAGCACCCTCATCGGCACAAGGTCGGTATCCTTCACAGCGGCGGTGCCGGGCAGCATGAAGCCCGCCCTGAGTGCGGGCTGGGCCACGGTGACCTACGACAACAGCGGCACCAAGGCCAGCGCTATTGCGGCGTGGGTGCAGGGCTATTCCAAGGCCAAGGCCACCTTCTACAGCAGCAAGGTCACCTGTAAGCAGGGAGCCACGGTGAAGAGGTACTCCATCACCTACCTGGGAAAGACCGTGTCGGCCAGCCCATACCGGACGGGGACCATTACGGCCACCGCTGCCAAGGTGCGCTGCACGGTGACGGACAGCCGGGGCCTCACAGCCTATGAGGACTTCACCATTACGCTGCTGGCTTACGCCAAGCCGGCGCTGAACGGAGTGAAGCTGTACCGCTCGGATGCGGAGGGTAAGGCGGCGGACAGCGGCACGCACATCGCAGGTGTCGCCACGGCAAAGTATTCCTCCCTGGGTGGGAAGAACAGTGTGACCATCAAGGGTTACTGGAAGAGCGTGGGCGGCAGCTATGGAAGCGGCGTGGCCATGCAGGCCGGGACGGCAAAGGTCATCAGCGGCAGCACGACGCTGAGCACGGAGAAAAGCTATACGGCGAAGGTCATCGCCACCGACAGCCTGGGGAACACCGCCACCTATGAGGCGACCATCCCCACGGAGAAGGTGGCCTTCCACCTGAAGGCGGGGGGAGACGGCGCCGCCTTTGGTAAGGCGGCGGAGAAAAGCAAGGCGCTGGAGCTGGCGGCGGATTGGAATCTGCATGCAGGGCGATTTATATACATGGGCGGCAGCAAGGCGACAAATGCGGAGAAGGACATATATTTTCAGACGATGGACGGAGCCGCAAATCCGCACAACACGACCATTTACGGCGGCAACGGGGAATCCGCTGTGGCCTGGGGCGTGTACGATGCACAGAACAAACGCAGCGTGATCCGCTACGATGACGAAGCGGGGACCCTGCGGCTGCTGGGCTTTACCCCGGCCGGCATTACGATCAGTGCGTCCGGGTCATATCTGAAGAATTTCAGCGGTACGGCCAAGCATATCTCTGCTTTGAGTATGGGTATCCTGCGGGTGTATGGGGAGACGAATGTGGCAATGCCCGCGGGGACAACGTATGACGTGGCCAGCATAGGCGACCATCTCCCAACCTCGGCCTATGCCCTGAGTGCGTACTGCCTGAAGAACCTGGATGCGCGGCTGAGCTCGGCCGGCACCATACAGATCCGGCCCAAGGAGGACATCCCCGCAGGGTACGGCATCTACATCGCCGGAATATGGATCGCAAGCTGAGGAAAACGAAATAAAAGGAGGCTGAATTATGGCGAGAAAGCTTTGGAGGGGCAATACAGGCAGCTCCGTGCGGGAGCTGCAGCAGAAGCTGAATCAAAACGGATATCACCTGGACGAGGATGGCGTGTTCGGCAGCAACACATACAAGGCTGTGGTGGATTACCAAAAGAAGAATAAGCTGCTGGTGGACGGCGTGGTGGGCGACGAGACCTGGGGGAGCCTGAACAAGGTGCAGCAGGCTGCCGTACCCACGAAGCCCACTACGGGTAAGGATGTGATGAAGGGCGTGTCGGACGAGACGTACAACAAGCTGCACAAGCTGGAGCAGGGGTATGTGCCATCGGACGAGGTGGAGACGGCGCAGGAGATACACAGAAGTATAGAGGCGCTGCAGCCGGAGAAGTACAAGTCTTCCTTTGAGGACGAGCTGTCCCAGCTCTACGAACAGATCGCTCAGCGAAAACCGTTTGCCTATGACCCGCAGACAGATGCGCAGTATAAAAATTATGTGTATCAGTATGCCCGGAGGGGACGGGACGCCATGGAGGACACCATGGGCACTGCTGCCGGGCTGACGGGGGGCTACGCATCCAGCTACGCACAGACGGCGTCCCAGCAGGCCTATGACCGCTATATGCAGGAGCTGGCAGAGCTGATGCCGGAGCTGGAAAGCAGCGCCCGGCAGCGGGATCAGGATCAGCGTAACTGGCTGACCCAGAGATACGAGCAGGTGAGCGAGCAGGAGCAGGCGGATTATAAGCGCTACAGGCAGGAACAGGAGGCCTGGCAGGAGAGCTATGACCGGGCGGGCAAGGAGGTAGACACCCTGCGGGAGCAGGAGTATGCCGCCTACAAGCTGATGCTGCAGCACTACACAAGCAAGGCAAACGCAGAGCAGAAAGCTTCCGGCGATGGCCGAGCCAATTCTGGCGCCGCGGCAAAAACAGAAAAGAAAACGACGCTTAGCTCTACGGCCATGGAGAGCCTGCGGCGGGCCATGGGAAACTATCTCAAGGGCGGGAAGAAGCAGGAGGCGGCAGCCCTGGCACAGCGGTATGGCAGCCGGATGACAGCCATGCAGAAAAAGCAGCTGAAGAAGTTGTTTGGCACATATGGAGCCAATTTGATCATATAAGGAAAGCACCCCCTTCCGTCTTTGGGAAGGGGGTGCTTTCTGCGAAATGGAGCTGGAGGGCGGAGAACAGGGGCTTGACAGGGGGGCGATTTTTGCTACAATAGGAGCAGACCTATGAAAGGAATGATATATGGACGGGTTTTACTACAAAGGGCTGAACCGAGAGGAAAAATCCGCCTACGAGCAGATGCTGGCGGGATTTAAGAGCCTTGCGCCCACGATACGGATAACGCGGTTGGAGCCGGCAAGACTGGCGGAGGTTTACCTGCGGTTAAAGCTGGATGTACCGCTGCTGTTTCATGTGACGGGGTATAGCTATCGGTTTTATCCCGGGGCAGAGCATGTGGAGCTGCTGCCGGAATACCTGTTTGACAAGGGAAAGATTCGCACCCACCAGCAGGCAATAGCGGCCCGCATAGAGCGGCTTACCCGGCCCCTGCGGGGAAAGAGCCAGCTGGAAAAGGAAATTGCCATTCACGATTTCATATTGGACAGCGTTCGCTATGATAAGCTGAAAAAATCTTATTCCCACGAGATCATCGGCCCGCTGACCCAAGGGGTGGGTGTGTGCGAGGGCATCGCCAAAACGGTGAAGGCACTGTGTGATGCGGCGGGAGTAGAGTGTATCATCGCCCTCAGCGAGGCGAACCCGGAAAAGGGAGTGCGCTACCGTCACACCTGGAATGTACTTACAATAGACGGAAAAAGATACCATATGGATGCTACCTTCGACAACTCCCTGCAGCGGGGTACCCATCGGTATGATTACTTCAACCTGGACGATAAGCATATTTTCTCGGATCATGAGAAACTGGTGCTGCCGGTGCCGAAATGCACGGAGGACAAGGGGTATTATTACCGCTCCGTATCCCTGACAAAAACGGAGGATGTGGCAAACCGGGTGCGCCAGGCGCTGCGAAAAAAACAGACGCAGTTCGTGTTCCACTGGCGTGGCGGCGGATTAAACCGGGAGATTCTAAATGAGATTCTGGCGGGGGCTGCGGAGGAGGCCGGCAAGAAGGGGCTGCAGGTGAGCTGCGCCGTGAATGTGCGCCAGGCGGTGATTCAGCTGGACTTTGGTACAACTCGGGAGACAGAACTGCAGCAGCCGGACGAGGGACAGGAGGATGCGCAGGCGTGACAGCTGCCCTCCTACGAGGCGGAAAAGCGGGCCCGGGGGGCCATACTGTAAGGAGGATTTGTGATGGCGAGGAAGGCAGGACGGAACACGAAGGCACGGATCGTGGCGGCGGCGTGGAAGCTGTTTTACGAGCAGGGCTATGAGGATACCACCGTGGAGGACATCGTGTTTGAATCCGAGACCTCCAAGGGATCGTTTTACCACTACTTTGACGGCAAGGATGCGCTGTTGGAGTCCCTGTCGGTACTGTTTGACGAAAAGTACGAGGAGCTGCGGCCACAGCTGGACCCGGAGGCGGATGCGGTGGACACACTGGCATTCCTGAACCGAGAGGTATTCGGCATGATCGATAACAGTGTGTCTATGGAGCTGCTGGCAAGGCTGCTATCCTCTCAGCTGGTGACCCGAGGTGAAAAGCATCTGTTAGACCGCAGCCGCACCTATTTTAAGCTGCTCTATCAAATCATCCGTACCGGCCAAGGCCGGGGCCAGCTGCGCACAGACATGACCGCCAATGAGATCGTGAAGGCCTACGCCATGTTTGAGAGGGGGCTGATGTATGATTGGTGCCTCAGTGGCGGCGAATACGCCCTGAGCCGGTACAGCGCCCTGATGATGCCGATGTTTTTACAGGGCTTCCGGACGGCGGAATAAGCTCCCGAAAATGATTTTGAGAGCTTATTTTGGTATTGTATGTGGTCTATATGAAAAAAGAATAAAATCAAGAAATAACTGGATTATATGAGAACCATGTATAGAATTCATTCTATACATGGTTCTGTATTTCGTTCTTGTTATGTTTGTGTTATACTTGCCTGCGTTAAGCTAAGAATGCGTTAGGAGTGAAAACTATGAAAATCAGCGAAGTTATTGTGTTTGTGATTTATCTGGTCTTTATGCTGTCCATCGGGGTGTATTTCTTCTTTAAGAATCGCTCCGGCGGCGAGAAGACATATTTCCTGGGCGGCCGTCAGATGGGCCCCTGGGTCACGGCTCTGTCCGCAGGCGCCTCCGACATGAGCGCGTGGGTACTCATGGGTCTGCCTACCTCTATCTACGCCCTGGGCGTGGGGCAGGTGTGGATCTCTGTGGGTCTGGCCATTGGCTACACCATCAGCTGGCTCGTGGAGGCACCCCGGCTGCGGCGGTTCTCCATTGTGGCCAATGACTCTATTACCATCCCCCAGTACCTGACCAACCGGTTCCTGTCCAAATCTAAGGCCCTGCAGATCATCTGCGCGGTGATCTTCCTGGTGGCTTACACCGTGTACGCCGCCTCCAGTGTGAAGGCCTGCGGCACCCTCTTTAACACTGTGACCGGTATGGACGAGACGGCGGCGATGTATCTTGCCTCCATCATCATCATCGGCTATACCTTCCTGGGCGGTTTTTCTGCTGTGTGCTGGACGGACTTTTTCCAGGGCATGCTGATGCTGGGCGCACTGCTCATTGCCCCAATCTTTGCGCTGTTTATGCTTCAGGGCATGGGCGTCCATGCTGTGGATACGCCCGATTACTTCAACGCCTTCAGCAGCTGGAAGGACATTGTCTCCGGCTTGGGCTGGGGTCTGGGTTACTTCGGCATGCCGCATATCATTATTCGCTTTATGTCCCTGGAGTCTCAGAAGAGCTTGAAGAAGTCCGCCAAGATCGGCATTACCTGGACGGTGCTCATCGTCATCTTTGCCGCTGCGGTGGGTATCATTGGCCGTCTGTTCCTGGGCTATGACGAAGCTATCAACGGCCACTCCCTGGTGTTCATCACCATGGTGCGCAAGATCTTCCCGGGCGTGATTTCCGGCCTGCTGCTGTCAGCGGTGCTGGCGGCATCCATGTCCACGGCGGATTCCCAGCTGCTCATGGCTGCCAGCGCCTTTGCCAGCGATGTGTATAAGCCTGTATTCCGCAAGGGCAAGGCCAGCGATAAGGAGATGATGTGGGCCGGCCGTATCGTGGTGCTCATCATTTCCGTGGTGGCACTGATTATTGCATCCAATCCCAATTCCGGCACCATCATGTCTCTGGTGTCCAACGCCTGGGGCGTGTTTGGCGCGGCCTTCGGCCCGGCTATTATGCTGAGCCTGTTTTGGAAGCGGTTTACCTTTGCCGGCGCCGTGGTCAGCATCATTGTGGGTGCGGCTGTGGACGGCCTGTGGCTGGCGTTCCTGTCCGGTACGGGTATCTATGAGATTATCCCCGCTTTTGCCGCCAGCATGATCGCCGCTATCGTAGCCTCCCTGCTGAGCAAGAAGCCCGGCAAGGATGTGGAGGAGCTGTTTGACAAGGCTGTGAAGTTCGAGGAAGAATAAGCCGCCATAAGATAACAAGGGAAAGAGGATCATCTAACTTTTATTCAAGCGACCGAAAGGGCCTGCTGTCTGTGAATTACAGACGGCAGGCCCTTTCGCTTTACACGTCCGACCTAAGGCCCCTTTCGAAGCTCGCCGGCTGCAAAATGATGTGGCAAAAATAAAAAATAAGACATATCCACCTGATGAAAATGTAAATTATTGACCATATATTCCAATGAATGGGAATAAACTGCGGAATACTGTTGAAATAACGAGAAAAATAAGGTATAGTAAAATAGAAAGCCGAATTACACAGCGCACAGCGTGAAAGTCGGAACGGAAAATGGCTAAGGCGGGCCATTGCAAAAAAAGAGAGGTGGGGGGGGGGAGACATATGGCGTTTTATGCCCACAAACGGGTGGAGCCAGACGGAGAGATGAACCGACAGACGGTGTATGCGCACCTTATAGGGACGGCGCAGCGGGCCGGGCAGTGCCTGCGGAGCGTGGGATTGGAGAATACGGGGTACCTGGCAGGTCTGCTGCACGATATGGGAAAGTACACCGAGGAATTTCAGCAGTATCTGGAGGCAGGTGATCCCGGACGACGGGGCAGCGTGATCCACACCTTTCAGGGATGCCGGTACATGATGGAGAGCTTTCATGGAGAGGGGGCGACGTTTCCGGAGATTGTGTGCGCCGAGCTGATTGCCTTTGCCATAGGGGCCCACCACGGGCTATTTGATTGTGTGGATCCGGCACAGCGGCTGGGGTTTTCATATAGATGTGAAAAGAAGGACATATCCTATGAAGCCGCTGCAGCGGCCCTTTTGAGCGAGATACCGGAGCGGGAGATCCGGGCGCGATTTAAAAAGGCGGCGGCGGAAATCGACGGGATCATGGGTCGGCTGGATGAAGCCTATGGAGACGACCGGGACTACGCATTTGAAACAGGCCTTTTGGCGCGGCTGCTCCTATCCGCTGTGATTGAAGGGGATCGCCATGACACGGGGGCCTTTATGAGCGGGCCACATCTGCGGACCTGGCCGGAGGACATGGGCCCGGTCTGGGAGGGGAGACTGGCATATTTGGAGGGAAAGCTGGCGCAGTTTCCACAGGAAACGCCGGTAGAGAAAGCTCGGCATGCCATCTCAGAGCGATGCCGGGCTTTTGCGTCCCGGGAGCCGGGCATTTTCCGGCTAAACGTCCCCACCGGGGGCGGCAAGACCCTCAGCTCCCTGCGATACGCCCTGGCTCACGGCAGGATATACCATAAAAACCGGCTGATTTTCGTTTCGCCGCTGCTGTCGATCCTGGAACAGAATGCCAGGGTCATCCATGAATATGTGGGGGACGATGGGCTGATTTTGGAGCATCACTCCAACGTGGTGCAGACGGGACTTTCCCGGGAGGAGCTGGACGAGCGGGAGCTGCTGGTGCAGAGCTGGGAGGCACCCATTATCATCACCACACTGGTACAGCTGCTGGACACTCTGTTTGCCGGGAAAACCACGGCGGTACGGCGTTTCCAGGCCCTGTGCGGCAGCGTCATTGTCATAGACGAGGTGCAGACGGTGCCGGCGAAGATGCTGACGCTGTTTAACCTGGCTGTCCAGTTTTTAAGCGAACAGTGCGCTGCAACGGTGGTGCTGTGCTCGGCCACCCAGCCGGAGCTGGAGTGCGCCGCCCACCCGCTGCGGGAAAAGCCGGAGGAAATGGTGCCCCGGGATGAGACACTTTGGGCGGCCTTTCACCGGACGGAGCTCATCCGGCTTCCGGACCGGCGCTTGGAGGAGCTGCCGGAGTGGATAGCCGAACAGATGGAGACGACGGAAAGCCTCCTGGTGGTGTGCAACAAAAAAAGCGAGGCGGCCTATCTGCTGGAAAAGACAAAATCGGAGGAGTATGGGAGCTTTCACCTGTCGGCGGGGATGTGCATGCAGAATCGGCGGGATGTGCTGGAGGCTTTGCGGACGGCGCTGGCCCGGCGGGAAAAGGTGCTATGCATCGCCACCCAGGTGATCGAGGCGGGGGTGGACATCTCCTTTGACGCGGTGGTACGGCTGACGGCGGGCATGGACAGCGTCGTCCAGGCGGCGGGGCGGTGCAACCGCAGCGGGGAATCCCGAGTGCCCCGGCCTGTGTACACGGTGAACTGCGCAGATGAAAAGCTGGGTATGCTGCGGGACATCCGGCGGGGAAAGGACGCCACCCTATCGCTGATGGAGGCGTTTCAAAGAATGCCGGAGAAGCTTGGCGGCAATCTGTTTTCGGAGGAAGCCATCCGCTACTATTACCGGGCGGTATACCGGGATATGGCGGAGGGGGAGCAGGACTATTATATCAAGGAGCAAGGGACCAGCCTGTTTGACCTGATGGCGGACAACCGGCGGTATGCCGATGAGGGGTGCGCCGGGGCAGAGATGTTCTGCCTGCGGCAGGCATTTAAGACGGCAGGACGGTATTTTTCCGTATTTCAGGAGGACACCACGGATGTTTTGGTGCCCTACGGCAAGGGAAAGGAACTCATTGCGGAGCTGTGCGGGGAGCGATGCCGGCATGACGCGGAGCACCGGGCTGCGATGCTGCAGGAGGCAGCCGCCTACTGTGTGGGGATCTATCCGTATCAAAAAAAGCAGCTGGAGGAGAAAGGGGCGCTGCACTCCGTGTGCGATGATTGCGCCCGGGCTCTGGCAGAGGGATTTTATGATGACACGGTGGGCCTGGTGACAGAGACGGAGAAACATGAATTTTGGGAGGTGCGAGAGTGAAAAACACCAAGTATGACAACATTGTGGAGTTTCAGGTGACAGGGGACTACGCCCTGTTTTCCGACCCCATTATGCGCGTGGGTGGGGAAAAGTGCACGTACCAGGTGCCAACCTATGAGGCCCTCAAAGGGATATTGCACTCCGTGTACTGGAAGCCCACCATCCTTTGGGTCATAGACGCGGTGCGGGTGATGAAGCCCATTCAGATGGAGACCAAGGGGATCCGCCCAATTCGATACGGCGGGGGAGAGAAAAAGAACGACCTGAGCTACTATACCTATCTGAAGGACTGCTGCTACCAGGTCCGGGCCCACTTTGAGTGGAATGAGAACCGCCCGGAGCTGACTGCCGACCGCAACGAGAACAAGCACCATGAGATCGCCAAAAAGATGATCCGCAAGGGCGGCCGGCGGGACATTTTCCTGGGCGCGCGGGAGTGCCAGGGCTATGTGGAGCCGTGCGTATTCGGCGAGGGGGCAAGTGCCTATGACGACACGGAACAGCTGGCCTTCGGTCTCATGTACCACGGCATCACCTACGCAGACGAGGCGTATTCGGCGGACACCCGGGGGAAGATGACGGTGCGGCTTTGGTACCCGGTGATGAAGAAGGGCGTGATCGAATTTGTGCCGCCGGAGCAGTGCCCGGTGCAGAAGACCATCCGGGATATGGAGATAAAACCCTTTGGAGGCGAGCTGGATAATTTCTCTGGCCTGCGGGAATTTGGGGAGGTTACATAATGGGACTTTTACAGCGCGCCATTGAGACATACGACGCCAGCGCCGCCCTGGCGGGGGTGTACCGGGAGGGGCATGAGCCGCTGGCACCCATCGGGCACGTCCTGACCAGCGCCAATATAGAAATTACGCTGAACGCGCAGGGCGGATTTGAGACGGCACGAAGGGTGGAGAAAAACGAGCCGAAGATTTTGATCCCGGTGACGGAGGAATCCGGCGGCCGGACCAGCGGGATTGCAGCGCATCCGCTGTGCGAACAACTAAAGTATGTGGCCTGCACCAATGTGCAGGCGCATGAAAGCTATCTGGCGGCGCTGCGGGCATGGATGGAATCGCCGCATGGGCATCCGTTTTTACCGGCGATTTTCACCTATGTGATGAAGGGGACGCTTTTAAGCGATCTCACAAAAGGCGGTGTACTCGATCTGACGGAGAAGGGAGAGTACAACGAGAAGCTGCTGGTGTGCTGGCGTGTATTGGGCATCGACGGGGAGGAGCCTGCGTGCTGGAAAAACAGGAACCTGTTTGCAGCATTTGAGGCGTACTATGGCGGCCTGCTGGCGGCGCGGGAGGAAGTCTTGTGCATGGTCGAGGGAAAGGGAGAACCGGCTGCCTTGCAGCACCCCAAGGGGATCATCCCGATAAACGGAAATGCGAAGCTGATCTCGGCCAATGACGGGAAAGGTTTTACCTATCGGGGGCGTTTTTCGGATGAAAAGCAGGCGGCTACGGTGGGATATATAGCATCGCAGAAGGCGCACAGTGCGCTGCGCTGGCTGGCAGCGGATCAAGGTGTGCGGGAGGGCGCGAGCACAAGGACCTTCCTGTGCTGGAACCCGGAGGGAAAAACGATCCCCAGACCCATGCGCAGGGTGCGCAGTGCAGAGGCTGAGCCGGTGCGAAAGCCCAGCGAGTATAAAAAGCAGCTGCAAGGCACACTTTTGAGCTTCCGAAAGGATCATCAGCTGAAGGACACGGACAGGGCCGTTTTGGTAAGCTTTGACGCAGCCACCACCGGGCGTCTGGCGGTGACCTACTACAACGAGATAGGCCTGGGGACCTTTTTGCGGCGCATGGAGGATTGGGACGGACACTGCTGCTGGTATGCGGGGAAACTTGGCATCCAGGCGATGAGTCTGCTGGACATTGTGGACTGCGCCTTTGGCGTGGAGCGGGATAAAAAATTGACAACGGACGGTAATGTTCTGGGGCAGCATTTGCAGAGACTGCTGCAGTGTAAGGTGGACGGGGGGATATTTCCGCTGGACATTCTGCGGGCGCTGACACAGCGGGCCTCATCGCCGTTGGGCTATGAAAAGGCAAATTGGAGAAGGATTTTGCGGACGGCCTGCGCGGCGCTGCAGAAATACAGATATGACACAAAACAGGGAGGGAACGAAATGGCTTGGGCACTGGATAAAAAGAACCGCAGCTTCCAATACGGCAGGCTCCTGGCGGCTATGGAGCGGCTGGAGGAGGACTACTACTCCAAAACCCAGGAGGGCAGGCAGACAAACGCGATCAAGTACATGAGCGAATTTAAACGGAGACCGTTTACGGTGTTTGAGAGAGTCAATCAGCACCTGCAGCTGGCCTATCTGGGCCGTGTGGAGCCGTGGCAGGCCGCCCGCTATAAGCGGCTTGTGGGTGAGATCGTCGGCATCCTGCGTGAATTTCCGGAGGAGGAGCTGAATCGGCCCCTGGAGGATATTTACCTGATGGGCTATGAACTGCAGCGGAACGCATTCTTTACCAAAAACGATACGGACGACAATACGGAGGAGGAATAATTATGGCAGCTTTGGAAAACAAAATTGACTTTGTAGCGCTGATCTCTGTGACCAACGCCAACTGTAACGGCGACCCGACGGATGGCAACCGTCCCAGGACCGACTTGAATGGCCGAGGGGAAATATCAACTGTGTGCATTAAAAGAAAAATTCGCAACCGCATGCAGGATATGGGACACGCCATTTTCTTGCAGCCCGATGACAACTGCAAAGATGGTCACAAGAGCCAAAGAGAGCGGGCGGATAATGAACTGAAGGGAATCAAGGACAGGAAGACTTATGCAGAAACGGCGTGTAAAAAATGGATGGATGTGCGCAGCTTTGGCCAAGTGTTTGCCTTTACGACAAATGGCAAAAGAGGGGATGGAGTTTCCATTGGCGTGCGGGGACCGGTTACCGTTCACCAGGGGGTGAGCATATCGCCTGTGGATATTGCAGAAATGAAGATCACCAAGAGCCTAAATGGAGAGCCGGGAGAAACGCGCGGGAGAGATACGATGGGGACAATAAATTTCGTCCGCTTCGGCCTGTACGAGATCAAGGGCGCCATCAATGTGCAGCTGGCGGAAAAGACCGGCTTTACCCGGGAGGATGCCGCGGTCATAAAAGAATGTCTGCGGACGCTGTTCGTAAACGATGCGTCTTCTGCCCGGCCGGAGGGCTCTATGGAGGTGGTGAAGCTCTATTGGTGGGAGCATAACTGCAAGGATGGGCAGTATTCCTCGGCCAAGGTACACCGCAGCGTCCATGTCACGCCCAAAAACGCGGAGGGCCTGCCCCAGTGCGTGGATGACTATGAGATCACCCTGGATGAGCTGCCGGGGCTGACACCGGAGATCATAGATGGACTATAAGGAAGAGGAGTATCTCCAGCTTTCCGGGCTCCAGCACTTTCGCTTCTGCCGCAGACAGTGGGCGCTGATTCATATTGAGAACCTGTGGGCGGAAAATCTCCGGACGGTGGATGGGCAGATCCTGCATGAGCGCGCCCATGATCCCGGGCTGCGGGAAAAGCGGCCGGGCCTGATCGTCGTGCGGGGCATGGCCGTTTCCTCCCGCACTCTGGGCGTATCCGGGGCGTGCGATGTGGTGGAGTTCAGGCGCTGTGCGGCGGGGGTCCCGCTGCGGAATGAGGAGGGCCTTTTTCAGCCCTATCCCGTGGAATATAAGCGCGGCTCACCTCGGGAGGACCGTGCCAATGAGCTGCAGCTCTGCGGCCAGGCCCTGTGTCTGGAGGAGATGCTCTGCTGCGATATACCCAAGGGCGCCCTGTATTTTGGCGAGACGCGGCGGCGGGTGGAGGTGGCATTCACCCCGGAGCTCCGCCGGGAGGTCACGGAGACCCTGTTACAGATGCATCAGCTGTATAAGCGGGGATACACGCCCAAGGTGAAGCCGACCAAGGCCTGCAATGCCTGCTCATTAAAGGAGTTGTGCCTGCCTAAGCTGCTGCGCAGCGGCTCGGTGAAAAGCTACTTGGAGCGATATATGGAGGAGACGGTATGAGACGTTTACTCAATACGCTGTTTGTAACCTCTGAAGATGCGTATTTGGCACTGGACGGGGAAAACGTTGTAGTCCGCCGGGACCGGGAAGAGCTGGGCCGATTCCCTTTGCATAATTTGGAGGGGATCCTGTGCTTTTCTTATGCGGGGGCCTCTCCGGCGCTGATGGGGGCCTGCGTCAAGCGGAGCATCGCCTTGAGCTTCTGCACACCGGGTGGGCGATTTTTGGCCCGGTCGGCAGGAATCACCAATGGCAATGTGCTGCTGCGCAGGGAGCAGTACCGCCTGGCGGATGATTTGGCTGCCAGCTGCCGGATCGCGAAATATATGATTTGGGGCAAGCTTTTTAACGGCCGGTGGAGCATTGAACGAACGAGGCGAGACCACAAGCTACGCATCGACGAGGAGAAATTCCGGAATATATCGTCGGCGATCTATGACCTGATGCCGCAGGTCATGCAGGCGGAGTCGCTGGATTCCCTCCGGGGCCTTGAGGGTGCAGCCGCCACGCTGTACTTCGATGTTTTTGACGATATGATCCTGCGGAACAAGGAGAGCTTCTATTTCCGCGGGAGGAACCGGCGGCCCCCCACGGACCCTGTCAATGCTATGCTCTCTTTTGCCTACAGCCTGCTGGCGGGGGATTGCGCCTCGGCGCTGGAGAGCGTCGGGCTGGATGCCTATGTGGGCTTTATGCATCGGGATCGCCCGGGCAGAACATCCCTTGCCCTGGATATAATGGAAGAGCTGCGGCCATGTATGGCGGATCGATTCGTCCTGACCCTTATCAACAATAAGGTCATGGGCCCCGATGATTTTGAGACGGCTGAGAGCGGAGCGGTGACCATGACGGACGATGGGCGCAGAAAGCTTCTCAGAAGCTGGCAGGAGCGCAAGCAGGAGGTGATCACGCACCCGTATCTGCAGGAAAAGCTGCCCTGGGGGCTGGTTCCATATATGCAGGCACTGCTGCTGGCACGGCACCTGCGGGCGGATCTGGATGCTTACCCACCGTTTTTGTGGAAGTGAGGCGAGAGCGTGCTGGTATTGATTTCTTACGATGTGAGTACAGAGGATGCGGCGGGGCGAAAGCGCCTTCGCCAAATTGCAAAGCAGTGCGTGAATTACGGCCAGCGTGTGCAGAACTCGGTGTTTGAATGCCTGCTGGATGCCGCCCAGTGTAAGCAGCTGCAGCATAAGCTGTGCTCTATCATGGACAAGGAGAAGGACAGCCTGCGGTTCTACTATTTGGGCAATCGCTATGAGACGAAGATCGAGCACTTCGGCGTAAAGGCTGGCTATAAGCCCGAGGAGGTCCTGATGATCTGACCGTGCGAAGTGGAAGCTCTCAGGAGAGATCCCATAGGTTCGCACCGAAAAACAGGCGAACAGGCGGAAAGTGAACGTATAATTAGCAAAAATGCGCTTGTTGGTATGCGGATAGTAGTTTAGCTGCACGTTGTATTGTGTATTGCGCAAGAATGCATGGGGTAAATTTTGTGCATGATTGCTGTCCCGCCCCGCATGGGGCGGGTGGATTGAAATAAAAACGCCCCAGGTCAAAACAGCCGGAGCGCAGTCCCGCCCCGCATGGGGCGGGTGGATTGAAATCTCGATCTCGCTTGCCCAGCGCGCAGTTCCCTTGCCGTCCCGCCCCGCATGGGGCGGGTGGATTGAAATTTTAGATATGACCCGGACGCACCGATTGTAATGGTCCCGCCCCGCATGGGGCGGGTGGATTGAAATGACCACCGATTTTACCCCGGCCACCGGAGCCATCGTCCCGCCCCGCATGGGGCGGGTGGATTGAAATTTTACTGCGGAGCGAAAGGAGCTGCCGAAATGAGTCCCGCCCCGCATGGGGCGGGTGGATTGAAATTGTTTGCGCTGATTGATGGAATTATCAAGTGCAGTCCCGCCCCGCATGGGGCGGGTGGATTGAAATGTCTATGCCATGCGGCGGACAAAAGACACGGTTGTCCCGCCCCGCATGGGGCGGGTGGATTGAAATTCCCTGCTTGAGTTCGTTCCCCTCTACGATGAGGTCCCGCCCCGCATGGGGCGGGTGGATTGAAATCGCAACGGCTATGAAAACTGTCCAAATTTGGACTGTCCCGCCCCGCATGGGGCGGGTGGATTGAAATTCGTATCGGATTAGCAGATTCCCGCCCAGGGAAGTCCCGCCCCGCATGGGGCGGGTGGATTGAAATATGAATCCGCTGGACGTTGCGGATTACCTGTCTAGTCCCGCCCCGCATGGGGCGGGTGGATTGAAATATCGCTAAACCCTTCCCCCAATCCTTCGGCCATAGTCCCGCCCCGCATGGGGCGGGTGGATTGAAATGTCCGCGATGTTCTGACACCACGGGGAGCCACGCTGTCCCGCCCCGCATGGGGCGGGTGGATTGAAATCGGGCAGGCGCTATGCCATTTGCCCACGGCAGCGGTCCCGCCCCGCATGGGGCGGGTGGATTGAAATCGGGTGGATTGAAATGGCATCGGCGCACCGCCTTAGTCCCGCCCCGCATGGGGCGGGTGGATTGAAATCGTTCGCCGTTTGCGCAAAAGAAGTCCTCGCGGAGTCCCGCCCCGCACGGGGCGGGTGGATTGAAATTGCGCGGGATCGTCTGTGTTCCAATCGCTGGGATGTCCCGCCCCGCACGGGGCGGGTGGATTGAAATACCAGATCACAGAACACATTGTAACCCATGTGAAACGTCCCGCCCCGCACGGGGCGGGTGGATTGAAATCCGAGGACACCGCCAAGGACATTGACAACAAACTGGTCCCGCCCCGCACGGGGCGGGTGGATTGAAATTTGTCCATGTGCTTCCGGTAGACCCCTTCTGCATCGTCCCGCCCCGCACGGGGCGGGTGGATTGAAATAAGGCTTTTTTTGGTGCCCCGTCGGGGATTCGAACGTCCCGCCCCGCACGGGGCGGGTGGATTGAAATATCAATCACTCACCCACTTTACAATCATGCATGTCCCGCCCCGCACGGGGCGGGTGGATTGAAATCAAACGGCCCAGCAAAAGGCCAGGATCAAGAACGTCCCGCCCCGCACGGGGCGGGTGGATTGAAATGAGCATAATACAAACCATAAGGATAACGACAATAGTCCCGCCCCGCACGGGGCGGGTGGATTGAAATTCCGGCAGCAGCATATAGCAGTTATAGACCAGGCGTCCCGCCCCGCACGGGGCGGGTGGATTGAAATTTTTTGGCAGATTATTCTTTTCCTCATCGGCGCGTCCCGCCCCGCACGGGGCGGGTGGATTGAAATTTGGAAGGTTTCAAAACGCCGTCCATATTGGGCGTCCCGCCCCGCACGGGGCGGGTGGATTGAAATCTATACCTGCGGCTATAAATCTAATGCCTCCGGCGTCCCGCCCCGCACGGGGCGGGTGGATTGAAATAGCAACTGACCGGATCAGTGGCAAAGCATGAAAGTCCCGCCCCGCACGGGGCGGGTGGATTGAAATCCCTCTACGATGAAGAAGACGGGGCAATGAAAGCGTCCCGCCCCGCACGGGGCGGGTGGATTGAAATGCCAAATATGTGGCACTCGTAGTGGTGCAGCGGTAGTCCCGCCCCGCACGGGGCGGGTGGATTGAAATCTTGCTGTTCAGCAGCTCATTCACGCGATCCTGTAGTCCCGCCCCGCACGGGGCGGGTGGATTGAAATTCACAGGGCAGGAATACAGCTCTGCCGGCGGCACCCGTCCCGCCCCGCACGGGGCGGGTGGATTGAAATCTTTGCTAATCGCAATGATTGCCGCATTGCTTTGTCCCGCCCCGCACGGGGCGGGTGGATTGAAATGGCATCGGCGCACCGCCTTAGAACGGAAGATCGCCGTCCCGCCCCGCACGGGGCGGGTGGATTGAAATTTTTTTGGCTTTTTGGCCGGGGCCTTGGGGCCGAAGGTCCCGCCCCGCACGGGGCGGGTGGATTGAAATTCTGCGTTTTCGCGGTTGGCGAAGGCGCCGACCTGGTCCCGCCCCGCACGGGGCGGGTGGATTGAAATGCCCATAGAAGCAAGGTCAAGCTCATCGGTACGGTCCCGCCCCGCATGGGGCGGGTGGATGCATGCTTGCGTTAACTCAAACTAAAAGAGGAAGCGGTTTTCCAATGGAAGCCGCTTCCCCTTTTGCTGTTTTTCTATGTATCTCCTTATTTTACGGGCGAAAAATCTGATCGCGTCCGATCTCATCCAGGCTGTGCACGCCACACATCTGCATAGCGTCCTTCAGTTCACTCTGCAGCTTGTTCACATAAACCTGCACGCCCTCGGCACCGCCGCCATAGACCATGGTGACGAAGGGGCGGCCGATGAGCACGCCATCCGCACCCAGGGCCAGAGCCTTGAACACATCCAGGCCCGTGCGAATTCCGCCGTCTACAAAGATTTTCATCCGACCGCCCACGGCATCAGCGATGCCCGGCAGAACCTCTGCCGTGGCGGGGCACTGATCCAGCACCCGGCCGCCGTGGTTGGACACCACGATACCGGCAGCGCCGGCCTCCATGGCCTTGCGAGCCCCATTGGGGGTCATGATGCCCTTGAGGATAAAGGGCTTTTTGGCAAACTCGATAATCTCTCGCAGCTCGGCGACGGTCTTGCTGCCGGCGGGGGGCATGCGGTTTTGCAGGAAGGGCAGACCCGCCCCGTCGATGTCCATGGCCACGGCCACGGGATCGGCCTTGCGCACGGCCTCCAGCTTTTCAAATACGGTGTCCCTATCCCAGGGCTTCACCGTGGGCACACCCAGACCGCCCGCGTGGTTGATAGCCTGGAGAGCACCTGCCATCACGCCGGCGTCGATGCCATCTCCGGTGCAGGCCAGGATGCCGGCATCCCGACAGGCGGACACCAGCAGATCGTTGTAGGTGGCGTCATCGTATTTGTCGCCGTAGTGCAGCTTCATGGCGCCCACGGGGGCGGCCAGCACCGGCAGACGCAGCTTGGCACCGAAAAAGTCAAAGGTGGTGTCGGCAGGGCGGTTTTCGCAGATAGTGTCCATCTGCACGCAGATCTCCTGCCACTTTTGGTAGTTGCGCTGGAAGGTCACGCCCAGGCCTTTTGAACCGGGTCCGGGGACGGTGTTGCCGCAGGCCCGGCCGTTGCACACGGGGCAGGCCTTGCAGTAGGGACCCATGCAGGTGCGGGCCGCTTGCAGAATTTCATTGTAATCCATTGTATCGCTCCTTCACCGTTGATATGGCCTATTGTAACGCCGCCGGCAGCAAAATGCAACGGAAAACATGGGGTATGAAACCGGAGTTTTATGCGTAAAATTATACAAAATGACAAAGGGGGCATAGGTATGAAGGATACGCGCTGGCGCACCTGGGAGATTATCAGCCTATTTTGGACACTGGCGGCGGGGAACCTGCTGCATTTTGTATATGATTGGACGGGAAGCAGCGTGGCAGCCGCGCTGTTTTCGGCGGTGAATGAGTCCACCTGGGAGCACATGAAGCTGCTGGCGGTGCCGTGGATTTTGTTTTCCCTGGTGGAATACATTGTCCTGCGCTCCGGCGGCATCGCCGGGCCCCGGGCGGTGGGCCTGCTGGTGGGCCTGACGGCGATCCCGCTTCTGTTTTACGGCTACAAGGGCGTTGTGGGACAAGGGAATATGATCGTGGACATCCTCATTTTTCAGGTGTCGGTGCTGCTGAGCTTTTGGGTGAGCTGGTCCCTGCAGAAACGGCGGCGGCTCAGCGGCGCGGGCTGGACGGTGCTGGGCCTTCTAGTGCTGCTGGGGGTGTGGGCACTGTTCCTGCTGTTCACCTTCCGGGCGCCGGATCTGGCGGTGTTTGTCGATCCCCTGACGGGGATGAGGGGCATCGGCTGACAGAAGCCGGGAAATTAAATTGCGGAATTTGCCCCATGACTCTTTCGGGCGGCTAAAGGCCGCCCGTTTTTTCTTGACCCCGCCGGGGGAATACTGTATAATATAGGCAATCAGCCCAAACGGGGGAGGCAAAGCCATGAAAAAAGTGATCGTGCATAAGTCTGCCGCACCCATTTACATCGCAGCGGCGGCCTGGGGAATTTATGCTTTGGTGTTTCCGCTATATCGGGTGGGGCATTTTGTTATTGCGGCGGCGGTGTCCTTGGCGGCGTATTTTGTCGGCCGCTGCTTCTTCAAGGATGTGAAGGAGGAGATCGAGGTGGAGCCGGAGCCTATCCGCACCGGCAACCAGGCGCTGGATGAGATGATCGCCCAGGGTCAGCTGGCTATGCAGGAGATGCGCCGGCTGGACGACAATATAAAGGACGATATCATCAGCGGCCAGATTCGCAAGCTGGAGGAGCTAAGCGGCAAGATTTTCGACCAGGTGAAGCAAACACCCGAAAAGCTGCCTCAGATCCGCAAGTTTATGAATTACTACCTGCCCACCACCCTGAAGCTGCTCAATACCTATGACCGCATGGGTGCTCAGGGCGTTTCCGGCGGCAACATCGGCGCCACCATGGAGCGGGTGGAGAATATCATGGGCACCATCGTTACCGCCTTTGAAAAGCAGCTGGACGCCCTATTCGGCGCGGAGGCACTGGATATTTCCACGGACATCACTGTGCTGGAGAATATGATGGCCCGGGAGGGGCTGGCGGAGGACGCCGTTCACCGCACTGTAAATGAAGAAAAAGAAGACAAAACGGAGCCGTCCGACGGCGGCATCCAACTGGAATTATAAGAAAGAGAGGAACACACTATGAGCGAGAATATGACCCCCGAACTGACCCTTAACCCCACGGAGACCGAGACCACCGTTCCCGAGCTGACCCTGGATCCCACGGCTGTGGCCGAGGCCCCGCAGGAAAAGCCCGTGGAGCCGGTGCAGCTGGACGATAAGCTTCTGACCGAGCAGGAGAAGAAGGCTGTGGAGGAGTTCTCCAAGAAGATCGACATTACCGACACCAACATGGTCCTGCAGTACGGCGCCGCCGCCCAGAAGAGCGTGGCGGGCTTCTCCGAGAACGCCCTGAGCAATGTGCGCAGCAAGGATCTGGGCGAGGTGGGCGCTGACCTCAGCGAGCTGGTGGTGCAGCTGAAGGGCTTTGGCTCCGGCGAGGAGAAGAAGGGACTGGCGGGTCTGTTCCGCAAGGCCGGCAACAAGATCGAGAGCATGAAGGCCCAGTACGGCAAGGTGGAGGCCAATGTGGACCGCATTGCCCAGTCTCTGGAAAAGCATCAGATCACGCTGATGAAGGACATTGCCATGTTCGATCAGATGTATGAGCTGAACCTGAAGTACTACAAGGAACTGACCATGTACATCCTGGCCGGCAAGAAACGGCTGGAGGAGGTGCGCGCCGGCGAGCTGGAGGAGCTGCGCATCAAGGCGGAAAAGACCGGCCTTGCCGAGGATGCCCAGGCCTACAACGACATGGTGAACCTGTGCAACCGTTTTGAAAAGAAGCTCCACGACCTGGAGCTGACGAGGATGATCTCTGTGCAGATGGGCCCCCAGACCCGTCTGCTGCAGAATAACGACACCCAGATGGTAGAGAAGATCCAATCCTCCCTGGTGAACACCATCCCCCTGTGGAAGAGCCAGATGGTGCTGGCCCTGGGTATGGAGCACGGCCGCCAGGCTACCGCCGCTCAGAACGCCGTCACCGAGATGACCAACGACCTGCTCAAGAAGAACGCCGATGCGCTGAAGATGGGTACCATCGCTACCGCAAAAGAGTCCGAGCGTTCCATTGTGGATATTGAGACTCTGCAGCACACCAATCAGCAGCTCATTTCCACCTTGGACGAGGTGCTGGCCATTCAGCAGGAGGGTGCTGCTAAGCGCAAGGCCGCCGAGGCTGAGCTGGGCCGTATCGAGGGCGAGCTGAAGCAGAAGCTCATGGAGCTGCACAAGTAAGATCCTCCGTGAAAGGAGCGGAAACATGAAGGTATTCAAGAACCGGGGCTTTGCCTTGGCGGTGCTGGTGCTGGTGATCGTGGCCGGGTCCGTGTACGGCCTCAGCCGCAAGCCTATTGCGGTGGAGTATCATCAGTGGATTGCCGACGACGCGGGCCTGCTGACCCAGGAGACCCGGCAAACGCTGGAGGAATACAACGACCAGTGGAATAATAAGTATACCGCTGTGGTGGCCGTGGCTACCGTGGACAGCACCCATGGGTGGTCCGGGGCAAAATATGCCGCTATGTTGAGCAAGCAATGGGGCCTGGGGCAGAATGATATGCTGCTGCTGATGGTAGAGGGCAAGGACTACCAGATGCTCTACGGAAATAGCGTAAACAGCACCATCACCGACACCCAGGAGTCTATGCTGCGCAGGGCTCTGGACAGCGACTACTACGATGGCGACTATGACCGGGCGGCCCTGAGCTTTTTCCGGGCGGCGGACGTGGTCTACGCCCAGATTTTCCAAAAATAAAGCGATACATAAAATCAGTCCTGCACCAATATGGTGCAGGACTGATTTTGCTTTGCGTTGAAGGCTGTCTGCGTTATGCCGTCAATTCTCCTCCGGATCCGGCTCCTCAAACTGGCGGGAGGCGTATTCGTTGCGGAACTCCATGGGGGTCATACCATACTTTTTCCGAAAAACGCTGGAGAAGTACCGGGGGTCGGAAATGCCCACCAGGGTCGATACGTCCCGGACCTTATAGTGGACATCCATGAGGTATTCCCGGGCTTTTTCCAGGCGCACCTCGGTGATGTAGTCCGACAGGCGCATCCCGGTGTTCTTTTTGAACAGATCCGACAGATAGTTGGGAGAGATGTAGAGGGCGGCGGCCATGTCCCGCAGGGTGAACCGATCCCGGTAATGCAGATCTACATACTCCATGGCCCGAAGAATGATGAGGTTGTTGGTGGGCTTTTGAAAGGCGGCTGCGTGCTTTTTTCGGGGAGTATCCGCCTCAATCTGCTCCAGGGCGGCGGTAATCTCGTTCGGGGAGGTGGGCTTCATAAGATATTTCTTCACGCCCAGGTCAATGGCCCGCTGGGCGTATTCAAATTTCCCATAGCCGGTGAGGATGATGAACACCACCTTGGGGCAGGCGCTGCGCATCTGCTCGATCATATCCAGCCCCGTCAGACCCGGCATGTGGATGTCGGTAATGACCACATCCGCCCCATTGTCCCGCAGAAAAGCAATGGCGCTTTCAGCATCGGCAAAGGCTTGGGGCACATACCAGCCCGGGTGCATTTCCACGATCTTGCACAGGCCCTTGCGGATTTTGGGCTCGTCATCAACAATCAGTATTTTCAAAAATTCATCCTCCTTCCCTGCATGGGCAGCAATAAACGCACAGTGGTGCCCCGGCCGGGGCCGCTGTCCACGGAGAAACGGCACTGGCCGTCAAAGTGGAGCTGCAGCCGCCGGGCCACGTTACGCATGCCGATGCTGCCGCTCTCCTGGCTGCCGGATAGCAGCTGGCGCAGCTGCTGCAGCTGCATTGGCTCCATGCCGTCGCCGTTATCCTGCACCGACAGCACCAGGCGGCTGCCCTCCTGCCGGGTACGCACGGTGATCCGCCCGCTGCGGCCAGAGGGGAGGATGCCGTGAATGATGGCATTTTCAATGAGCGGCTGCAGGATCAGCCGGGGAATGAGAAAGTCCTCCAGGTCCGATGGCAGGTCCAGTTCGTAGAGCAGGCGGTCCTCCAGCCGATTTTTCTGGATATTCAGATAGTCCAGCGCGTTGCGGTATTCCATGTGCAGCGGTACCAAGGCGGAGCTGGTGTCCATGCTGTACTGCATGAGCTTGCCCAGGGATACCACCACGGAGCTGATGTCCAATTCGTCCCGGTCAATGAGCATCCAGTTGATGGAGTCCAGGGTGTTGTATAGGAAATGCGGGTTGATCTGCGCCTGCAGAGCCTCGATCTCAGCGTTTTTCTGAGCCAGCTTCTCCTCGTAGACCCGGTTCACCAGGGTGTGGATGCGGCCCATCATGTAGTTAAAGGATTCTGTCAGCTCCCCGATCTCGTCCCGGCTTTTCACATCCAGGCTTACATTCAGGTGCTTGTACTGCACGGTTTTCATGGCGCTGTTCAGCTGGTCCAGTGGCCTTGTGATGGAGCGGGACAGAAACCAAAGCAGGATATAGGCAGCCACAGCGCACAGGATCACCAGTAAAATGATGTAGTCCCGGAGAGCGGCCGCACCGGGGAATAGATTGCTCTCCTCTACAAAGGAGCAGGTGTACCAGCCCACCAGGCCGTTATACTGGGTGCTGCAGTAGTAAGACAGACCGTCCAGGCTAAAGGAAAAGGACCGGTTACCGGCCCGATACTGGGCCACGATCTGCTCCAGCAGCTCCGGGGAAGCGGAGCCGGTCTGATACATGGGGCGGAAGGAACGATCCAGATGGACAGAGACCTGCCGGCTCAGGTTTTTTTGCTTACTCAGCAGCATGTTGCCCATGGCGTAGGGGTCTATGCGCAGCAGAAGCGTGCCCCGGCCCCGGCCATCGGCGGCCTGCAGCTCCCGGGCCAGGAGGATGGCATCTCCGCTTTCGGGGAAGGTCAGAACGTCTGACCACACCACCTTGCCCGGGTGGGCCTGGGCCTGGGCAATGAGGGGATTTATGACTTGGTCGGACAGGGGCAGGGAGGGGTCTGAGCGATACACGGGCTGGCCCTCCCAAATCACGGTGACGGCCTGTACCTCCTGAAACGGCGCCACCAGCCCCAGACAGATGTCCCGCAGATGGGAGGCCGGCAGCTCCAGCGCATCTGCCGAGAGCAGGCCTTCGGCGATGGCCTCCACCGAGGAGATAATCTGCCGGGATCGGGTGGTGAGGCTGATATCCATGCGGTTCACCGCATCGTATAGGCTCAGCTTACTGCTGCTGCGGGCGGTATCCTTGGCGCGGGTATAGGACATGGCGCCGATGAGCATGCTGATAAGCAGCAGGGGAATGCCGCAGATCAGCGTGACCTTTTTCCAGAACTTCATATCCTTGAAAAACCGCATGATGCTCCTCCTTGCAGCGATAGATGTGGGGGACTCGTTACCAGCGTTACCTGCATTATACCATGCCGAAAAGCAGAATGGTATAATACTGTCGTATTTTCCCTCTATTTTGCGTAAAACTGCAGAAAGCATCCGGCGGCCCTTATACCTTGGCTGCCAGCAGATACCGGACGCCCTTCGTGCCGGTCGTGGGGCGTTCCGGATTTGGGCGGTTATGCCGGGAGAAAAACAGCCGAGGCGCAGAATCGCCAAACATGGGAGGAGTGTTTTCTGCGTTTTAATAGTTTATAGCAAAGCAGCTGACTTTGACGGTGTTGGGGCCGCTCTCAAACATAGGGCGTTCTTATTGCACCTGCGGCACCAAAGGTGCGCATAGCAGGCTGTAAAACTCCTTGGCAGCCTCAAAAAAACAGCAGAGGGACGCTTTGAGCGTCTCTCTGCTGTTTTGTCTCATGCCTCCATGTGCCGCCCCAAAAAGGCCGCCACAATCTGCGCCAGCTTATATTCGCTCTCGCCGGGAAGCTCCCCCTCTCCGGCGGCGAACAGCACCAGGCCCAGCACATCCCCCTGGCAGAGGATGGGAGCAGCGGCGGCGGCAATAAGGTGGGGGCTGCCCTCACATACAGGCAGGGCATCGTCCGCCTTGGTCCGCTGGTAGACGCTGCGGCCCTCCATAAGCTGTTCCATCTCCCGGGAGAGGTTGTGGCCGATGAGCTCCCGTTTTCCGGGCCCTGCAGTGGCAATGACGCTATCTCGGTCGGTGATGGCGGCAGTAAAGTCGGAGGAGTGGGCCAGGGTGTCGCAGAACTGGGCGGCAAAGTCCTCCAGCCCACCGATGAGGGAATATTTCTTAAAAATAACTTCTCCGTCCCGAGTGGTGAAGATCTCCAGCGGGTCGCCCTCGCGGATACGCATGGTGCGGCGTATCTCCTTGGGAATTACCACTCGCCCCAGGTCGTCAATGCGTCGCACGATTCCGGTTGCTTTCATATAAAAAACTCCCTTTATTTCTTATTATTGCAAAAATAGTATTTGCCGGATTAGGTAGATTATACGGCGCCTGCGTGACGCATTTATTTTGTGCGTCGATGCGCGAGGGGGAAAAGATGTCCAAACGAGCGTTGATCCGGGGAGCTGCCTTCGTAATGGGCAAAGACGTGTTGTTTTTTTCTATAAAATTCCCCGGTCTTCTCCCTGCCGACAAGCGGCACTTTTTACAAAAAAATCCTATTTTACAAAATGCCTGTTGACATTTCCCGCTTCGGCTGTTATCCTCACAGCATCACAAACGCGATGACACAGAGTGGTAAGCAGGGCGATGCTCTCAGAGAAGTGCCGGGTGGTGCGAGGCACAGTGCGATCCAACTGCCGAACTGGCTGTACAGCGGCTGCGTTGAACTCCCAGTAAACGCAGACGGGCGCTCCCGTTACAGTGCAGGAATATGATGGTATTCCGTTGAGCGTGTTTCGCGCAATGCGAAGCAAAGAAGAGTGGTACCGCGGAGGGTTTTCAGCCTTTCGTCTCTTCTGCCAAGGGGCAGGAAGGACGAAAGGTTTTTTGTTTTTCTGCCAAACACCCGATCATTTTTGCAGGAGGAACAAAACAATGAAAGCAAGCACCCCCAAAATCCCAAAGACCCCGTTTATTGCCGCCTTTTCTGTAGGCGCCGTGCTGTTCTCGGCCCACGCAGGCGGCGGCTTCGCCACCGGCAACCAAGCCAACACCTACTATGTGGGCCTGGGCTGGACCGGCGTTCTCTCGGCCATTGTGGCCATGCTGCTGCTGACGCTGACCATGCGGGAGGCCATGATCATGTATAACTCCCGGGGCCTGAAAACCTATAAGCAGCTTTTTGAGACCCTCTATCACCCCTTTGACAAGCTTGAGTGGGCCTTTGAGATATTCTTCTACATTATGGTCCTCATGGCCGTGGCCGCCGCCATCTCCGGCGCCGCCTCCGCCCTGAACAATTACTTTACCTTGGACTACTACGTCGGCATAATGGTGGTGGGCCTCATCGTACTGGCCCTCACCATCTTCGGCGCAGGCATCGTCCGGGCCGCCTCCACCTACATGGGCCTGGCCATCCTGGTCACCGCCATCAGCATCTACGTTATCGGCATTTTCAAGAGCGACAGCAGCATCTTCTCCGTTCTGGCCGCCGACTTCCGGACTACCGGCTTTGCCAATATCCCCAAGGCCGTTCTCAACGCCTTTACCTACGCGGGCTTCCAGTGCGTGACCCTGCCCACCATGGTGGCCTGCGGCACCACCATGAGGAGCAAAAACGGCTGCGCCAAGGCTATGTGGATTTCCTTCGTTATGAATGCTGTGGCTTTGGTCCTCTCCGTGTTTATGCTTCTCAGCTGGCAGGGCGTTTATACCTCTGTGGAGGGCGGCGCCACCATTCCCACCCTCACCGTGTGCAAGGTCATCGGCATGCCCGCAATGGTGGCTGTGTACGGCACCTGCCTGCTCCTCTGCCTCATCTCCACAGGCGTGACCACCATCTTCGGCTTCGTGGCCCGGTTTGAAAAGCTCCGCATCTTCCGGGGCATCAAGTCCGCCCCCGTCCGCAGCGCCATCGTCTCCGCCTTCATCATCGTCCTCTCCATGACCATCTCCATGGCCGGCCTCACCAATATTATCAAGTACGGCTACGGCTACTGCGGCTACCTGGGCATCGCCGTGGTGGTGATTCCCTTCCTCACTGTGGGCGTTTACAAAAACCGAAAATACTGCCGCGAACACGCCTTTGCCGCCGCAACGGAGGAGACTGCGCAGGCGTCTCGGGCGGAGATCCGCCCCGATACCGTGGCCGCAAATTAAAACCGGTATTTCCAAATCATACTACATAATAATGAGGTGTGTCTTATGCAAAAAGCTCTTTTTCCCGGTTATACCGTAGGCCCTGACGCCTACGAGGACATTGTGAACATCTGCCCTGCCTACGGCAAAAGGGCCGCCATCATCGGCGGCAAGCACGCCCTGGCCGCCGCCGAGGATAAGATCCGCCAGGCGGTGGAGGGCTCCGGCATCGAGATCATCGGCACCTTCTGGTATGGCGGCGAAGCCTCCCGGGAGAACATGGACATGCTCCGGCCCCAGGTGGCGGAGGCAGACATGATCTTCGCCGTCGGCGGCGGAAAAGCCATCGATACCTGCAAGGTCCTCTCCCACGAAACGAACCGTCCCTTCTTCACCTTCCCCACCATCGCCTCCACCTGCGCCGCCTGCACCAGCCTTGGCATTGTCTATCATCCGGACGGCAGCCTGCGGGAGTACTCCTTCTCCAAGATCCCGCCCAACCACATTTTCATCAACACGGAGATCATTGCCAATGCCCCGGTGCGCTACCTGTGGGCCGGCATGGGCGACACCATGGCCAAGCACTACGAGTGTACCATCTCCTCCCGCAATGACATCCCCGCTCACTCCGATGCCATGGGCATCGCCCTGAGCAGCATGTGCGCCGAGCCCATCGTTCGCTGGGGCCGGCAGGCCATGGAGGATTGCCGCCGGCACCGCATCACCCCGGAGCTGACGGAGATCATCGAGGCCATCATCATCTCCACCGGCTTTGTCTCCAACTTCGTTCAGGTGGACTACACCACCGGCATGGCTCACGCTATGTATAACGGCTTCACCATCCTGCCCTCCACGGAGGAGAACCATCACCTCCACGGCGAGGTGGTGTCCTACGGCATCCTGGTGATGCTGACGGCGGACAAGCAGTACGAGGAGCGGGATCGGCTTCTGCGCTTTAATAAATCCATCGGCCTGCCCACCTGTCTGGCGGATATCCACGCAAGGCCCGAGGATCTGCCTGCCGTCACGGAGAAGGCTCTGGCCGGCATCGATGTACGGGTGTGGCCCTATCCCGTCACCCAGCAGATGCTCATTGACGCGGTGATGGACCTGGAGCAGGCCCAGCCGTAAAGCGAGCAAAATTCCTCAGCACACCAACTGAATGACGCCCCATTTATCGGCCCACGCGGCATGCGGCCTGATAAATGGGGCGTTTTTCTGCGTCAAAAGCACCGCTCCGGACTATTGCGCGAAAGGGCTTTGCCCTGTATAATGAGGGGGATCATTTTTGTAAGACGAGAGGAAAGAAACGGTAATGGATATCATTTATGCCCTTGCGCAAGAACTGAACGTAAATGAAAAATATGTGGAAAATGTGGTGCAGCTGTTGGATGAGGGGAATACCATTCCCTTCATTGCCCGCTACCGCAAGGAGCTCCACGGCGCCATGGACGACACCATCCTGCGCACCCTGGAGGAGCGGCTGCAGTATCTGCGCAATTTGGAGGAGCGCCGCGCGGCGGTAAAAAAGTCCATCGTCGACCAGGGCAAGCTGACGGAGGAGCTGGCTGCCGCCATCGACAGCGCCAAGACTCTGGCGGAGGTGGAGGATCTCTACCGCCCCTATAAGCAAAAGCGCCGCACCCGGGCCACCGTGGCACGGGAAAAAGGGCTGGAGCCCTTGGCAGCCCTGCTGTTTACCCAGGAGCGGGATTGCCCCCGGCCGGAGGATGCCGCCCGGGAATTTCTCGCCCCGGAAAAGAGTGTGGACACCGTGACCGATGCTCTTCAGGGCGCGTCGGACATCATTGCCGAGCAAATCTCCGATGATGCTGACATCCGCAAGGCGCTGCGCGGCCTGCTGAGCCGGCAGGGCCGGCTTGCCTGCTGTGCGGCCACGGAGGAGGACAGCGTGTATCGCCTGTATTATGATTTTGAGCAGGCTCTTTCCAGACTCCAGGGACACCAGATTTTGGCCATCAACCGGGGCGAGAAGGAGGGTGTGCTGAAGGTTTCCGTCACCCTGGATCGAGATCAGGCGCTGCCCCTGCTGCGCCGGGCGGTGGTGAAGCCCGGCTCTCCGGCGATGGAATTTATCAAGTCCGCCGCCGAGGACGCCTACGACCGACTGATCTTCCCCTCCCTGGAGCGGGAAGCCCGCAGCCTGCTGACTGAACAGGCGAACGAGGGGGCCATCGGGCAGTTTGCATTGAACCTGAAGCCGCTGCTTATGCAGCCGCCTGTCAAGGGCAAGGTCACCATGGGCTTGGATCCGGGCTACCGCATGGGCTGCAAGGTGGCCGTGGTGGACGGGACGGGCAAGGTGTTGGACACTGCGGTGGTATATCCCACCTATGGAGAGCGGCAGGAACGGGAGGCCATCGCCGTCCTGGCAGGGCTCATCACTAAGCACGGCGTGGAAAATATTGCCATCGGCAACGGTACAGCCAGCCGGGAGACGGAGCAAATGGCTGTAAAGCTCATCCGTCAGGTAAACGAAGCCGGCGCCCATGTCAGCTATATGATCGTTTCTGAGGCCGGAGCCTCTGTGTATTCCGCCAGCAAGCTGGCCGCCGAGGAGTTCCCCCAGTTTGATGTGAATCTGCGCTCGGCGGTGTCCATTGCCCGCCGGCTGCAGGATCCTCTGGCCGAGCTGGTAAAGATCGACCCCAAGGCCATCGGCGTGGGCCAGTACCAGCACGATATGCCTCCCAAGCAGTTGGACGAGGCTCTGGGCGGCGTGGTGGAGGATTGCGTCAATGCCGTAGGTGTGGACATCAACACCGCCTCCCCGTCCCTGCTGCAGCGAGTGGCCGGGCTCAACGGCACTACCGCGAAAAATGTGGTGGCCTACCGGGAGGAAAACGGCCCCTTTACCTCCCGCGCCCAAATCAAGAAGGTGCCCAAGCTGGGCCCCAAGGCCTTCCAGCAGTGTGCGGGCTTTTTGCGTGTGCCGGAGAGCAAGAGCGTCCTGGATAACACCGCCGTCCACCCGGAGAGCTACGACGCTGCCAAGGCGCTGCTGGAGCTGATGGGCTACACCTTGGCCGATGTGAAGGCTGAGAAGCTGTCGGATCTTCCTGCCCGGCTCAAGGCCTATGGCGAGACGAAGGCCGCCGCTGCCGTGGGTACAGGCGTCCCCACTCTGCGGGACATCACCGCCGAGCTGCTGAAGCCCGGCCGGGATGTCCGGGATGAGCTGCCCCAGCCCATCCTGCGCACCGACGTCATGGAGATGAAGGACCTCAAGCCCGGCATGGTCCTCACCGGCACCGTCCGCAATGTCATTGATTTCGGTGCTTTTGTGGACATCGGTGTCCACCAGGACGGCCTGGTGCATATCTCGCAGATCTCAAGTAAATTCATCAAGCACCCCTCGGAGGTGCTGACCGTGGGCGATGTAGTAAAGGTTGTTGTATTGGATGTGGATGAAAAGAAAAATCGCATCAGCCTGAGCATTAAGCAGGCAAAGGACAGGGAATGATCCTTAGCGTCCCGACAGAAAAGGGGGCGAGTATCCAATCTTTCAATATGTGACCGCTGATCGTAAAAAACGCAGGGTGGGGAGTGAAGCGCTCTCCATCCTGCGTTTTTAAGTGACACCTGGATCGGAAGGGGCGCTCCCCATAACGCATCCCTTCCGGAGGTTGTGCGCAGGCAATTTATCCCTCCTTTATAAACGCCATAGTACGCAGATGCTTTTCTGCACGTCGTTGCGGGTTACGAAGATGGGACACTATAACGCTCCCGTTCGGCAGAGAGACTGCCATCACGCAGATCGCGGAGGAGGCAAGGGCCGCCGGAGCAGCTTTCAGAACCTGTTTTCCACCAAGGATGCGGTGACGCCGGATCTGAACCACCGCGTGCCGGAGATTGTCGGCCGCATGACCCTGAAGCAGGGCAAGATGAGAAGGCAATGCTGACAAATCGGCCGGGTAAAACCGGCTCAGTATCGGCCTTCGTGTGTTTGTTGCCCATGGCTTGGCATATTTTTTGCTATGTGATTGTGCATTTCGACAGAAAAATGTGAAATATTTTGGTAACTTATCCCTGAGGAATGGCTTTGACATTTATCACGAAAGCTGGTAGAATAAAGAAAAAGTGGAAACGATACCGGTAATGTTACCGGAATCGACTTTTTATATTCTGCACCGGGAGGCTGCCCCATGACCATTAAAGATATTGCCAGACTCAGCGGCGTTGGCGTGAGCACGGTGTCCCGCGTTCTCAACGACCGCCCCGATGTGAGCGAGGAGAGCCGCCGCCGCGTGCTGCAGGTCATTGCCGAATACAACTACCTGCCCAACAATTCCGCTCGAAGCCTTGTGCGCACGAAGTCAGATGCCGTCGGCCTGGTGGTACGCGGCGTGCAGAACCCCTTTTATACCGGCATTATCCGTGCCATTGAGCGGGATTTGGATGCGGCGGATTGTACCATGGTCATGCGGCAGATTGGCTCCTGCGAGGACGAGATCAAGTGCGGCGCCATGATGGAGCGGGAAAAGCGCCTGCAGGGCATCATTTTCCTCGGCGGCCGGTCGGATTACAGCCCGGCGGATACGGCCCTGCTCAATGTTCCCTTTGTCTGCTGCTCCTATACCAATACCTATGGGACCCTGGATCCCACAAAATACTCCTCCGTCTCCATTGCTGATGAGCAGGAGGCCTACCGCGCCGTGATGGATCTGGCACAAAAGGGCCATCGCCGCATTGCGGCTCTGTCCACGGATCCCCGGGATTGGTCCATTGCCCAGCTGCGCTGCTCCGGCTATGCCCGCGCCCTGCACGATTTGGGTCTGAGCCTCGAGGACGGGGAGATTATCCGCGCGGACGATTTCACCATTGAATCCGCTTACCGCGCAGTGACCGAGCGGCTCAAACGCCCGGCAGACTTTACAGCCATCTTTGCCATCTCGGATGATATGGCCATCGGCGCCATGCGGGCCTTGCGGGAGAGCGGACGCTCCATTCCTGAGGATTGCTCCATCATTGCCATTGATGGCCTGACGGTTTCTGAGTATATCTATCCTATGCTGACCACGCTTTGCCAGCCCACCGATGAAATGGGTGCCAAAAGCGTGGAGATCCTGATGAGTGTCATTCGCGGCGGTGCCCATCGGCACCTAATCCTGCCCACCACGCTGCGCACCGGCCAATCTGTGCGTGACCTGACCCGGCGATTTTCCCGCGTAAACGCGTGAAAATAAATAAGAAACAAGGAGAATGATGAAGATGAAAATGAAGAAGTTCCTATCGCTTATTCTCGCGCTCGTCATGGCTTTTGCTCTGGTCGCCTGTGGCCAGAAGCAGGGCGGATCCGGCCGTGTGTTCTGGCTGAATTTCAAGCCCGAAGCTGACACCACCCTCCAGAAGGTCGCCGCCATGTATACCGAGAAGACCGGCGTTCCTGTCACCGTCCAGACAGCTGCCTCCGGCACGTACAATGAGACCCTGACCTCCGCCATGGATAAGGAGGCTCCTCCCACGCTGTTCGTTGTGGGCAACCAGGCCGCTGTGGGCACCTGGGGCGACTACTGCTATGATCTGAAGGATACCAAGGTCGCCGGTGAGCTGAGCACCGATGCCTATAACCTGTATGACGACAGCGGCAAGCTCTGCTCCATCGGCTATTGCTATGAGTGCTATGGCATCATTGTCAATAAGGATCTGCTGCAGAAGGCCGGCTATGAGCTATCCGACATCAAGAATTTTGAGACTCTCAAGGCTATTGCCGAGGATATCCACAGCCGCGCTGCGGAGCTGGGCTTTGATGCCTTCACCTCCTCCTCTATGAGCAGTGATTCCAGCTGGCGCTTCACCGGCCACCTGGCCAATCTCGAGTATTACTATGAGTCTGTGGATGATCCCGCTGCTTGGAAGACCTGCCCCGCCAGCATTAAGGGCACCTATATGCAGAACTACAAGAACCTGTGGGATCTGTACATCAGCAACAGCGCTGTGGATCCCTCCACCCTGGCTGCCGGCGGCTATGACGCTGAGGCCGAGTTTGGCAAGGAGCAGGCTGTGTTCTATCAGAACGGTTCCTGGGAGTGGGCTGCTCTGACCGGCACTGAGGCTAATCAGTACGGCCTGGACAACCTCTCCATGATCCCCTTCTACTGCGGTGTTGCCGGCGAGGAGAAGGCCGGCCTGAATTGCGGTACCGAGAACTGCTGGGCCGTGAACGCCAAGGCTTCCGAGGCGGACATCCAGGCCACGCTGGACTTCATGTACTGGCTGGTCACCGATGCCGAGGCCTCTCAGATGCTGGTGAGCGAGCTGGGTATCCTGCCCTATAAGCAGGCTGCCAAGACCGCTAACGGCTTCCTGGGCGATGCTGACGCCTACACCGCTGCCGGCAACTACGTCATGCCTTGGGTCACCAACTTCCAGCCCAATGTGGACGCTTATCGTGACGGTATTGTCTCCGCTATGAACAAGTATGACGCTGATCGTACCGACGCCAACTGGGAGCTGGTCAAGACGGCCTTCGTGGATGGCTGGGCTACCCAATATGCCGCTGCCAACGGCTAATTTGGATCAAAACCGGATACCCTAAAGTAAGCAAGGAGGGGCGGGCCTTCGCCCGCCTCTCCCGTTCTATCACGGCAGAGACCGCAGGAGGTCTGCGCTGTGCAACAATCTATTTTTTGATGGGAGTGATCGATTTGAAGCGCAAGAAAGGCTCTGCACCGGTCAGCCGGGCGCTGATCCGCCGCCCGCTTCGGCGCTGGTTCCCACTTTTTATGGGGCCCGTGGTCTGCGCTTTTATTATCGGATTTGTCTATCCGTTCTGTAAAGGCGTATATCTGTCCTTCTGTAAGTTTAAAACGACTTCGGACGCGGAGTTCATCGGCCTGGGGAACTATGTCAAGGCACTGCAGGATGCCAGCTTTATGCATTCCTTCTGGTATACGGGCCTGTTCGCGCTGGTGTCGCTGGTTTTCATCAATGTACTGGCCTTCGCCGTAGCCTATGCCCTCACCCAGGGCATTAAGGGCAGCAGCCTGTTCCGCACGGTGTTCTTCATGCCCAACCTCATCGGCGGCATCGTGCTGGGCTATGTGTGGTCCATGATCTTTGACGGTATCCTCACCCGTTATAATACCTCCATTCTTCTGGAGACGAAGTACGGCTTCTGGGGCCTTGTGATCCTCATGTGCTGGCAGCAGATCGGCTATATGATGATTATTTATATCGCCGGCCTGCAGGCTGTCCCGGATGATATGCTGGAGGCGGCCAAGATCGATGGCGCCAGCCGCTGGCAGACCCTTTGGCGGGTCACCATCCCTAACGTGATGCCCTCCATCACCATCTGCACCTTCCTCACCCTTACCAATAGCTTCAAGCTCTTCGATCAGAACCTGGCCCTTACCGGCGGCCAGCCCTTCCTGATTCAATCCGACGGCTCCGCCATCAAGACTACAGAGATGCTGGCGCTAAATATCTATAACACATTCTACGGGCAGAATGTCAATGCCCGCGGCACCGCCCAGGCCAAGGCTGTGATCTTCTTCCTGCTGGTTGCCGCCATCGGCCTCATTCAGCTCCGTGCCACCCGCAAAAAGGAGGTGCAGCAGTAATGAAAGGTACCCTTACCGCCGAACGACGCCGCAAATTGGTTTTGTCCATTGTGCTGGCGGTTATCTGCATCATCTATGTGTTGCCCATCTTCATGGTGGTGCTCAACTCCTTCAAGCTCAATACCTACGTCAAGACCGATACCTTTGCTTTTCCCAATGGGGAGAGCTTTGCCGGCTGGGCCAACTATATCAAGGGCATGACCTTCGGTAACTATCCCTTCTGGAAATCCGCATTTTACAGCTTGTTCATCACCGTGGTCTCCTCGGCACTGATTTTGCTGTGTACCTCTATGGCGGCCTGGTATATCGCCCGGGTGGACAGCAAGCTCTGCCGCATCATCTATTACCTGTGTGTCTTTTCCATGGTCGTCCCATTCCAGATGGTCATGTTTACCCTGTCTAAGACGGCCGACCGGGTCAAGATCCCGTACTTCAACTTTGCCGACATGGCCTTTGACAAGGTGGCCCTCAATACCCCCTGGACCATTCCCATCATCTATCTTGGCTTCGGCGCGGGCCTTGCCATCTTCATGTTTGTTGGCTTTGTAAAGTCTATCCCCCTGGAGATTGAGGAGGCCGCCTCCATAGACGGCTGCGGTCCGCTGCGCACCTATTTTTCCGTGGTGTTCCCCATGCTGCGGCCTACCATGATCTCCGTGGGCATTTTGGAGATTATGTGGGTCTGGAACGACTATCTGCTGCCCTACCTCGTGTTGGACAGCACCAAGTATTTTACCATCCCCATCCACATCCAGTACCTCAAGGGCAGCTACGGCACGGTAGACCTGGGCGCGACCATGGCGCTCATTTTCCTGAGCATTCTCCCTGTCATCATTTTCTACCTTTGCTGCCAGAAATATATCATTAAGGGCGTCGCTGCCGGCGCCGTGAAAGGCTGACTCATATGGATCGTTCTGCTGGCATTCTGATGCCAATTTCCTCCCTCCCTTCGCCATACGGCATCGGGACCTTTGGCAAAGCGGCGTATCGCTTTGCAGATTTTCTTTACGAGGCAGGGCAGAAATACTGGCAGCTTCTGCCCCTTGGCCCTACCAGCTATGGGGATTCCCCCTACCAAGCCTTTTCTACCTTTGCAGGCAACCCCTACTTCATTGACCTGGACACCCTCATCGCAGATGAACTCCTGACCCAAACGGAGGTGGACGCCTGCGCTTGGGGGACGGAGCCGCGCTATGTGGACTACGGCAAGATATATGAGAGTCGATTCGCCCTGCTGGAAAAGGCCAAGGCCCGGGGCTGGAGCCGTGACCGGGAGGCGGTGGCGGCCTTCGAGGCGGAAAATGCCCGCTGGCTGCCGGATTATGCCCTGTTCATGGCGCTCAAGCGCCGCTTTGGCATGAAGTCCTGGACGGAGTGGCCCGATGAGGGCGCCCGGCTGCACACTCCGGAAGCTGTTGCGCGCTACCGCATGGAGCTGCGGGAGAATGTGGAGCTGTTCACCTATATCCAGTTCCTGTTCTTCCGCCAGTGGAGCGCCCTCAAGCACTATATCAACGGCCTGGGTATTCGCATCATCGGCGATATCCCCATCTATGTGGCTATGGACTCCTCGGATGTTTGGAGCGAGCCGGAGAATTTCCAGTTGGACGAGAACAAAAAGCCCACAGAGGTTTCCGGTGTCCCGCCCGACTATTTCAGCGCAGACGGCCAGCTCTGGGGCAATCCCTTGTACGACTATGAGGCCATGCGGAAAAACGGCTTTGAGTGGTGGATCCGCCGCATCGGCGGTGCCACGAAGCTCTACGATGTTATTCGTATCGACCATTTTCGTGGTTTTGAGAGCTATTGGTCGGTGCCCTGCGGCAAGACCACTGCGAAGGACGGCCACTGGGTCAAAGGCCCCGGCATGTCCCTGGTGGGGGTGCTGACCGGTTGGTTCCACGATATTGAGTTCATTGCCGAGGACCTGGGCTTTCCCACGCCGGAGGTTACGCAGCTGCTGGCCGATTCCCGGCTGCCGGGCATGAAGGTGCTGGAATTTGCCTTTGACTCCCGGGACACCAGCAGCTATCTGCCCCATAGCTACGGCAAAAACTGCGTCTGCTATACCGGCACTCATGATAACGCTCCCCTGGCCCTTTGGCGCACGGAGGCGGATCGGGAGGATGTCGCCTTTGCCGCACAGTATCTGGGTCTGAATGAGCGGGAGGGCTTTAACCGCGGCATCATCCGTGGCGGCATGGGCTCGGTTGCGAAGCTGTTTGTTGCGCAGATGCAGGATTGGCTGGACCTCGGGCCGGGCCACCGCATGAATGTCCCCGGCACCAGCTGCGGCAACTGGAAGTGGCGTATGCTGCCCGGGGAGGCGAGCCACAGCC
>ERZ839767.681-NODE-681-length-57615-cov-10.971838_pt1 | contig 57615 bp, 52 predicted proteins | sample MGYA00519879_ERZ839767 | MGnify/ENA primary metagenome ERZ839767 (study PRJEB31850, sample SAMEA3708852) | human gut metagenome | biome: human gut; feature: human-associated habitat; material: faeces | place: China | collected 2014 ... | reverse complement strand
TTGAAAACCGTTAGGCGGCAACGCCACAGGGGTTCGAATCCCTTACTCTCCGCCACATTAGGTAGGTTATTTTGATAGAATAACCTACCTAAACTTTTTGCCCAGAAATGCGAAGAAATAGCCGAAATCCAGCTATTTCCTCGCATTTCTCGCTTTGAAATTCAAATCGCTCTCGGTCGCTCGTCATTTCGGTCGGCCGATTTTTTGCTTTCTGCGGCCTTTTCTAGCCCTTGCTCCCCGAGTAATCGTTCACTTTCAGGGGCAATCGTTCACTTGGTTTACATAATTCTAGTAATCGTTCAGTTTGTTTTTTGCAGTATTTTGAGGCACTCCTCTTTTTCTTCGCTACTCAACTCATTAAACATAGACACTACCCCTTGTACCCGACAATTGTGGAGGCGCTGCTCGACCGATTGTCTTACTTCGTGATATCGTTTCACAGTTTGCTGATCAAGGTAGTTGGGAAGGGTTTGAGTTTGACCAAGCCACCCAGAGCATCTCGGCGCGTTCATTACCCTTACTTCATATTCCACGGGAGAAATGTACTGTTTTACCCAATCAGCCTGTTTTTTCAGAAACTCATTTAGTTTTCTCTGACACTCTGCTTTTATAACTGAAGCAAAGCCAATTTGAATTGGACAACGATAATTAGTCAGCTGATCAATCTGGTTTGGTAGTTCGTTAATTATAGCTTCCACCTTGTGTATGCTTTCAGTCATTTTAGCAGCGTCTGATAGCACGCTCTCCTGCGGAGCAAAGCTAGTTATGGACTCTAATCGCTTCTCCGCTTCCATTAGATCTTGAAGGCTCTTTGAATTCTTTGCCGATGCAAAGATGTTATCAATTGCCTTCTGGATTGCCTGCACATGAGCGTTAAGTTGTTTGTCGGCCTCATCAATGCGATCTTGAAGTTTCTTTTTCATCGTTTGCGGAAGATCCTGTGCCGAGGGAAGAAACGATTTCCAGTTTTTCAGCTTTGTAAGCAATTGTGATGGCCTCCTGTTTCTGATTGATCCGTTCAGTAGTGGCAATTTGAGAACCAATAAAATCAATGCTGGAGAAGACGTCTCCGATTTTAGTGACATGGCGGTCGAAGATGTCGCAACTAACTTCATCAATTACCTCATTCGAACCGGACACGCAAAAGCAAATTCTCGTTGTAATATTCCCATCGCAATGGAATTCTCAGCACCTGGCAATCGCTGAATGTCCTCGACGGTATAGACGATGTACACGCGCCCCTCCTGATCCAGCCAACCATCCTTGGCAGACAAACTCATGCGGTCAAGGAGCAGGCCGTAGAGGATTTTGGCCTCTGCCGAAATGTCTTTGAAACGCTTCTCTGTGAACAGCATCTTGGGGATGCGGTAGAAGGAGAACTGTTCTGCCTGATCCCCGTAGTAATAGTCCAGTGTCATGTATCTTCACGCCCTTTCCAAAGGCCTATAGAACGCAGCAGCTCTTTCGTACACCAGCCGATGCAGGGAGACGCCCGCCCATACGGACAGCCGTCGCACTCACTGACGGCGGCATGCGGCTTCTGCGCTGAAATATAATAGCAGCCGGTTTTGCCGCGGTAGGTGCAGCCCTAGGTCTGCTTCCAGAAATAGCAGTACTGGCAGTCCTTCGGTTTGTCCTCTGTATGTCCGCTCATTGCTCTCGCCTCCATTCCCGCCCATACCGGGCAACAAAAAAGCACACCCTCCGGCTCCGTCAGGGAGCAAGTGGATGTGCTATGTAATACCGATTGTCCATACCATGTTACTGCGTCAGGGCGTGAAAAAAGCGCGTCTGCCGACCCAAGCGCCACTTTGGGTAAACAGACGCACTATGTTCTATTCGCAGATTTTATGTGAAAAGGCTCAAAAAGCACCGTGTTTCTGGAACTTTTTGAGCCTTATTGTTTTTAGTCCTATTATTACAGCCGCGTCCACATAGGTGCCCACATACTTCCAGTTGGGATTGGCCAGAATTTTTTTCTTGTACTCCTGGATCTGCAGGTGGATGGAAATAGCCTGATCGATATCGTCGGTGGAGACGTGGCAATAGGCTGCTACGCGCAGGATCTTTTCCTCCTGTGGCGCATCCGCCACGGCGGCGATCTTTCGCACGTTCCGGCCGTCCATAGAGTCCAGCTGTTTGACCAGGGCGTTCTTTGACCGCTGGCGCTCCGGCTCAAAGCTGGCTCCTACTGGGGCTGTCTTCGGTCGTTTGGCCCGCTCCTCGGCTGTTCTGCGTACATCGTCCATCGCTTCACCTCCCGCTCTCGGTTTCTACCGATTGTCATAGAAATCGCCTCCATTTCAGTGTTATCTGGCAAAAAACTCGCCATACCTATATATCCATAATTACCGAGAGTTATCAACAGCCAGCTGGCTGTAATGGAGAGAATTATTTTTCAAAAAGGCCCATCTTCTGCAGTCGCTTCGCAGAGATGGGCCTTTGAATCTATATTCACTTTCGGTAGAAGAACAGCAGTTCGTAAGGGTCAAGCTCTAGGGCGGCGCACACCTGCAATCCGATCCGCATGCTGCAGTTTTCCAGCTTTCGCTTTCCGCTTTCAAACTTCTGGTATGACTGCAGATCAATACCGACCTCATGTGCGACCTCGCTTTGCGTGAGCTCCATCTCTTTGCGGCGCTCCTTCAGAATACTGGCAACCCGATCGGCCATATGCTCGCCCCCCTTGTTAGCTGAGCATATTACCATAGGTTTTGCCAGATAGCAAGTAAATTGTTAGCTGCAGGCGACAATAAGGCCTATATTCCGCAGTTGAGAATTGAAGAGCGCCAGGTTTTATGATATGATAAACTTGTTGTAATTGGCACTGCGTTTCCTACGAAAAAATATGGGGAGGCAAGCGGTTATGAGCAGCAATTATCGTGTCGTGAAGCTACTGAAAAACCATCTCTATCCAACGTATCAGCTGCATGCCTTTATGGCCAACGATCAAACCACCCCGCAGGATGGGCTCCGGCTTGCCGCCCTCACGACCATGGAATGGCTGACCCACCGTCTGGGTGAAGAAGTGCCTACCGACTGGGCCTCTCTTCCCTCACCGGAGAACTATCTCACCGCAACGGATGATGATCTGCCATCCCTGTATATAAACCAGGGGCACGTGGTGAATATCGTTTCGCTCCCGGAACAAGGCATGTGGACGCTGCAGATCACGGAGCCGGACCTGGGCTCTGACCCGGGCAATCCGGCACAGGCTCGTCCTGCTGTCCCTGGACGGATCATTGAGACCAACATCGCCTTCCAGATTGTTGGGAAACAAGTAGAGTGCGGATTCAAGACTGTCATCTCTGATCCTGTCGGCACAGAACCCGAGGCAGAGGTATATCGCGTTGCTGTCGTTCGGGAACTGCTGAGAAATCCGGCGTTCGGCTTGAAGCAGGTTACAGATATCCCGATGCAGGCACTCCGCCTTTCAAATACATCCCAAGTCAAGACCATGCTGTATGTCACGCACCATGCGGACAACCAGCTTCCTACGGTTATCTTTACACAGCCGCTGGAGGAGAAGAAAGCTGCTGTGGCCGCCCCAGACTTTAGCCAACTGCGCATAGGGAAAAGCTTCACGCCGCCGCTGGATTTCAAAGGGCTGAATCTTCCCAAGGATCTGCCAAAACCGGCTGTGACTGCAAAGATAGAGACGGTTGCTGTGGAGCCGCCTTTTGATCTGGGAAAGTTCTGCTATTACACCTTCTCGCACTGCCGGACCTATGTGTTGGAACAGGCTGCATTTAAGCCCTTCTCCTCCCAGACCGGCCTTCGTTTTAACCCTGGCGACATCATTGTGCTGTACCCGACTGCCTTGGGTGGCGGTGAAGAGGTCGTATCGTATAAGGCCACAAAGGTTCAAGAGACCTTCGAGACCGTTGAAGCGGGTGTGAAGTCTTATCTCAAGGCCCGCCCGATCGATTATGGGAACATCACGTTTCTGTCGGAAGCGCGGGAACATCTTCTGCGCCTGTCGGAGGAACTGGCTGAGAGTGCAGAGGCCGCCGATGCGCATTTCAAGCAGGAGCTGGAGCGCATCAACGCTGTGTGGAAGCACGAGGTGGCAAGCAAAGAGAGTGACGTAGCCGCGGTCACAGCCCAGCTACAGCGGCAGAAAGAGTACTCCGCCCGGCTGGAAAATGATAAGGCAAAGCTGCGGGAGGATTTCGCTGCGGAGAAAGAGAAGCTCCAGGCTGAGATCGACGCACACAAAGAGACCATCGCTTTTCTCCAGCGCCGGGTGGACAAGCCGTCAGATTATGATGGAGTTGCCGCCTGGGTGCAGGAGCATTTTGAAGGTCGGATTCTTCTCCACTCCCGTGCGATCGCGCGGATGCTGACGAAATCCTCCCAGTGCGCAAGTGTCGACCTGGTCTGCGATGCGCTGGATTATCTGGCCACAGACTATTGGGAGCAGAGATATCATCAGCTCCCGAAGGATATAGCTCTTACCCGGTGTGGCGAAAAATATGGCCGCCCGTTTGAGATCAAGCCGGTCGGCACCTACACGATCGCATATACCCCAAACGAATACAGAATTCCGTACTTCAAAGATGAGCGCGGCAAGATTTCCGATAGCGATTTGGATTATCATCTGTGCGTGGGCAACGATCCGGAAAACCTCCTCCGCATCTATTTCCTCCACGATGATGCCAACCAGCTGATCGTTGTTGGCTCTCTTCCGGATCACCTGAGGGCAGTAAAAGTTCAATAGGCGGTGATGCCCATGTGTGGCAGCTACAACTTCAGTACAGATAATCCCGACGAAAAAATGTCCGCCCTCATCAGTGTGATGGAGCGGAAGTATCCAGGCGAATATAAGACTGGGGACATCTTTCCCGGAGATACAGCTCCAGCCATGATTGCACGGGGAGACAAGATCGTTCCGGTCCCGGCCATCTTTGGATTTCCCGGATTCCAGGACGGAAAGCTTTTGATCAATGCGCGTGGCGAGACGGCGGCGGAGAAAAAGACCTTTTCTGATAGCTTGAAAGAGCAGCGGGTCATCCTCCCGGCCACAGGGTTCTATGAATGGAGCTCAGACAAAACAAAGTATCTGTTCAGCGTGGGCTCGTCGTCCGTTTTATATCTCTGCGGCTTATATAAGATCATTGACGGTAAGTACAGATTTGTAATCCTCACCAGACAGGCAAACGAGAGTATGGCAGAAATACACGATCGGATGCCTGTCATTGTGGGCGAGGATGCAGTGCGGCCATATCTGACCGATCTTGCTGTGGCAGAAGCGATCATTGCCACAGCAGCACAATCTCTAACCAAGGAAAACAAATCGATCACACCAGAAAGACCTAAACAATACATCGCATCAGTTTGAAAACGCCTACAAATCATTTGAATCCCTCCCCTCAGATAGCATGCCCAGCAGTGTTATTCTGGTTGATGACATGGTCGATTCTGGCTTGACGTTAGCCGTTTGCGGCGCACTGCTAGGGCAAGCAGGCTGTGAAAGAGTATTCCCCTTGGCTCTTGCAGATGCCGGAAGTGGCGGAAAGGATGATGAAGACGATGACTAACAATGCCAAAGCTATAAGTACTTTCTGCAGTCATCTATGCGTTGGCAAAGACGTACGCCCACTCGAGCCGAGTGAATGGAGTGCACTTGCAGCCAAAATGCTGGAAATCGGGGTTGCTCCCGAAAACTTGCTGTCATTTTCTGCGCAAGATTTTATTGAGATTCTCGGTGAGACTCCGGAAAGCGCCCAGAGAATGACCCGGTTGCTTGAAAGAAGTGCCAGTCTCGCTTTTGAGATTGCTGATTATGAAGCGAAAGGGATTCATATCATTACCCGGGCAGACGATGAGTATCCCAAGCAGCTGAAAGAAAAGCTGAAACGCAGCTGCCCGCCACTATTCTACTGTGCAGGCGATATGTCAATATTACATCGAAAGGCTGTAGGATATGTCGGTTCACGCAAGGTTTCTCCGGAGGATGCAAAATTTGCCGTCGATACCGTATCAAAAACAGTCGGCAATCAATATGCAGTAGTTTCCGGTGGAGCTAAAGGTGTTGATACAGTATCTTCTGAAACGGCGATCAACTCTGGAGGCTTTGCAATCGAGTATTTAGGCGATTCGATGATAAAGCGAATGAAAAATTCTGCCCTGTTGGAAGCAATTCAAAATGGCCAGCTTCTTTTGCTTTCGTTTGTTAATCCTGATGCTGGATTCTTTGCCGGAAACCTTATGGCCAGAAACAAGTTTATTTATGCCCAGTCTGTTGGAACAGTTATTGTTCGCTCTGAAAAAAAGGGTGGAACCTGGACTGGTGCAAATGAAAACCTTCGAAATGGATGGTGCGCTTCTTTCTGCTGGAACAAGCCGGAGTATGATGGAAACCAAGAACTGATTAGATTAGGTTGTATCCCTATAGATGACGCCTGGGATGGTAATCCTGAACAGAGCGAAAGTGACGGAATAAAAAAAGCAGAAACTGTGTCAAGGCCTGCAGATGGCGGAGAACAGCTCCTTATACCTGGATTTGAATAATGGCAATTACAAAAACTGATTTCATGCGCGGCATGCAGTGCCCGAAAATGCTATGGCTGGACAAACACAAGCCCAGTCTAATAGTAATCCCTCCGGAGATACAAGCCAAGCTTGATGCGGGCAACGATTTTGGCGATCGAGCGATGGGCATGTTTGGCCCATATGAAGAGATGACAGTCTACCGGCCTGGAACCACGATCCCGGACAAGGCCGCAATGCTGCAGCGAACGCAGGAGCATCTGGAAGCCGGAACTCCAGTCATTTGCGAAGCAGCTTTTTCCAATTACAACAATTACTGTGCGGTTGACATTCTCCGCAAAACGGATACGGGGTATGACTTCTATGAGGTCAAAAACGCACCGGAAGTATACCCTCAGTTTGTAAAGGATGCTGGCTTCCAGTATTACATCATGGCACGATGTAAAATGAAGATCGGTAAAGTGTATATCGTTATTCATGGTCCTGATGAAGAGAATCCCTTCGTCCCTGTTGATGTCACTGCTGAGGCAAAAAGCTATTACAAATGGATCAACGATCATATCTGGGACCTAAATCGGATGCAAAAGCAGCCAGAAGAAATAGAAATGGAACCCGGTGACCAGTGCAGCAATCCGTATGAGTGCTGGTATTACGGATATTGTCACAGGGATTAGGCTTAACAGCTGGTGGAGGACTTCATATGTATGTTTTTCGTAATGGAATGATTGCTGGGAACGAGATGGCCCTCCCTATAGGAAAAATCGGGAATGACTATCCTACCCGTGCTGGAGAAAGCCCGATAATCTGGAACTGGACAGATAATGGGCATGATTTCTGTTTTGATCTTTGGGAGTTGCTCGGCTCACCGTATCAGCAGACTGGAGATATTGGAGATGAAGCCGAAGGCGTAATATACGAAAAGGCATGGCCCTCGGTCACCGGCAGCAGATGTCGATGGTCGAGGGCCTTTTGTATTACCATGCAGTATAATTAAGGAGTTTAATTTTGGATGCAATTACACGGGTTTATCCTTAAGCTGATTATCATAGTTGCGCTCGATGGACTTAATAATGAGTGTCAGGACATCACAGGTTGGTGTTGGCACTCCTACGAGTTTACCCTGCTCGGAAAGAGCTCCACAAAGCATATCAACTTCAGTGGGCAGCTTTTTCCAGCAGACATCTTGAGTCATGGAGTTTACATACGGTCCGTTTTCCAGACACTGTTCATGGTCATGGGCAATAAACTCATCTGCATCCATGATCTGAATACCTTTAGCCTTTGCGACAGCTACACCTTCGCGGATGACTCTGTTATACAGTTCACGTCCGTACTGGCATCTGTCTGTATCGCCAATGCTCAGTCTAAGCACTGCACTGACAGGGCTGTGGGAGCTGTTCTTGATAACCTTCCACCAGACAAGAGGAAGGATATCCTCGCGGAATACAGCCTTTGCGCCGCCCTCATTGAAGTACTTTTCAAGCTGTTTGCCAACTTCGACGCTGCGTGAAGAAGTTTCAATAGTACCAAAGTTTACTACTACGCCTCCGTTTGGATATGAGGTGCACATACCCGGTCCATCGAGAACTGTTCCTATGGAGCCGGAGCCTATCATGCATCTGTTGGCAGGATGGTACTTCAGGAGCTTGTCCTCATTACCAAGACCGTTGATCAGAGAGATAACAACGGTTTCGGGTCCTATGCACGGGGCTGCACCAATGATGGCATTTTCAAGCTGAGTAGCCTTCGTAAGGAATATTACCGCATCCATAATTCCGATTTCGTCTGCGGAATATGCCGTCTTAAAGCCGTCCAGGTGGTAAGACTGATCAGGATCAATACGGAAAGTCATGCCATCAGCGGCAACCTTGTCCATGTGTGCCTTGTACACATCAACAAGCGTCATATCTGCTCCGCCCCTGCGGAGATATGATGCAAATACACTGCCGGCAGCGCCGGAACCTATCATAGCTATTTTCATAAAGAAAACCTCACTTTACAGAAGCCCTATTGCAGCTTCCATGATCTTCACTCTTGTTTCTGTCTCTTTAAGTTCTGCCAACTGCTCATCCGTAAAATCAGGATCAATCACATCGGCAATTCCGTCTTTCCCTATGCGGCACTTCATATCCATTGCCACATCAGTTATCCCAAAATCACCGTTGAGTACAACAGCAGCCGGAAATACTTTATTCGTGTTTTTCACTATCGCTTCAACTATCTTGGTTATGTGAATAGACGAAGTCCATGTTGTGGTACGCCCGCTCTTCATGCTCCGCCAGTGAGCAAACCATTCCACATTCATTTTTTCCACTATTGCCTTCTGTTCATCGGTAAGCACTAAGGGATTGCCATTAACAGTAGCCTGATCGTAAAGCCTTATTGCTTTGCCGTGTTCTCCGACGCACCACGCATCACTTGAGGCGTACGGAATGCCGGTGATTTCTTCAATAGCCCATTTCATGCGTATGGTATCCGGAGCGCAGAAGCCGATTACTCTGCTTCTGTCTATACCAAGCAGCTTATGATAGGCATATGTATATATCTCAATGGGGTTTGTACCTGTAATTATTATTACATTTTCCTTGAGAAAAGGCTTCATACTGTCGCAGATACTGCTGACTATGCTGTAATTGAGCTTCAGATTGGCGCTACGGTCTTTTACTTCGGGATTATACGGAACACTTGCAGTAATTACAACTATTTCGCAATCAATGATGTCGTGATAATCTGCCACAGTAAATTGTGTATGCGTATCATCCAAAAGGCCCTGATAAAGGTCCATTACATGAGTTTCTACTACATTTTTTCGATATTGATAAGCTTTATTTCTTCCATGAGTCCGGTTTGTCCGACGGTCAAAGCTATAGCGGAACCCAAACCACCGGCAGCACCGATAATTGCCATTTTCATAATATCCCTCACTCTTTACAGAGGGAGCAGGAAACCTGCTCCCCGATGTAATTATGTACTGCCGATTATTGTTTTATTTGCAGAGGAGCTTTGCAAGTGTGCTGCCGAGGAAGTATACGATAGGCATGTTGACGAAAGCAACAACCATGCCCCATTTGAACATTCTGCCGAGATCAAGCCAGCCGTAGTCGGCTGCGACTGCTGCGGAAGGAGTTCCGGGAGGAGTTGCCCATGCGTGCTGTACTGCGTTGATGACCAGGATAGCAACAGCCATGGAGTTGAGGCTGTCACCATAAACACCCATGGATATGGGCATTGCGATTGCCATCATAACTGCAATTGCAACTGCGTTGGAGGTGAAGTTGGTGATAAAGATACCGACTGCAACCATGAGGAACAGGAAGAGACTGGGGCTGATGCCGCTGAATACGGGAGAGAGCACTCCGGTAAGCCATGCAGAGATGCCGGAATCAGCATTGGATACAGCGCCGCCAAGGCTCATGATAGCACCGAGGAAGATGATGGTACCCCAGTTTACATTGTTGAGAGCATCCTTGAACTTGAGTATGGGCTGGCCGTCTTCCATGGTGATAAGGTTCATAAGGATGAGACCGATGAGAGGAGGAATGGTGTTGTGAATTTTGCTGAATATGGGATAAAGACCGTTGGGAGAGATAAACTTGAAGAGGCCGGGGAGCATCCAAAGAAGAATGACGCAGCCGTAAATGATCGCAGACCATTTTTCTCTTTGGGTCATTTGGCCTATTGATCCTTCCACCTTGTCAAAGTCAACATTCTTAAGGGAAGATACATCGGGTCTCCAGATGTATTTGCAGATAAGCCAGTAGACGAGAAGGCAGACGACAACTACGGGAAGAAGAACGCCGCAGAAGGTAAAGAAGTCAATGCTGTTGCCGGTGTACTGATTGTAAAGACCCATACCCTGAATGGTCATTGCGTGAGAAATAGGAGTAGAACCGTTGCCGAGCTGTCCGGCTATGATAGCGCCGAGTGTCATCATTGCACCGACAGCAGGCTTCTTAGACTTATCGAGATTTACTTCACCGAGGATTGCATCCATGATGGGGAGAGTAACAAGGATAGAGCCTGAGGACGGGAGGAAGAGACCGAGTATAAAGCATGCCATAAAGAACATAAGCACGGTATACCAGGGACTCTTGCGGGAAAGCTTGTTGGTCATAAGCACGATTGCAATTCTGCGTGCAAAGCCGCTCTTGGTAAGGCAGGCTGCAATCATGAAACAATAAAGCATGAGGACTGTGGTTGCATTACCGAAGGAGGTGGTGCACACCTTTGCAGCGCCGAGAATAGGAACTGTGCTGAGTGCAAAGAGAACATAGAGGCTTGTCCAGCCGACGCCCATGCTGAGCCACAAAATCATACCGCCGATGAGGATACCGAGTATCTGAACACCGGATTCGGGGAGACCGGCAACTGGAACATAGCGGGAGCCAAACATAAGAATGGTTGCGATTATTATAAGGATTATTTTGCCAGCACTGAAGCTAAGACCTATTTTTTTTGATTTACTCATAATAAGTTTCCTTTCTGCCGTTTTCTCTCAGAAGCTTAATACTTTCTGTAGTGTTACTTGCAGAGTCTTGCGATATGGTCGTAATTGATGTTTACATCGTCCTGAAGCTTTGCCATCTGTTCTTCGGTCATGTGAGCAAATCTTCTCTGCGTCTTGGTAAACTCGGTTACAGGCTTGGGGTCCTTCACGTTGACCGTAAATTTGAATTCGCCGTACTCTGCCTCCCAAAGCGGGAAGTAGTTTGTCTGAACCGCATCACGGCACTGCTGTACCATGAGTTCGGGCTTGCTCTTCCAGCCGGTGGGGCAGGGAGCCAGAATGTGCAGGAATGCAAAGCCGTGCTTGGAGGCCTCACGAGCCTTTTCAATCTTTGTACGGAAGTCCTTCATATATGCGGGAGAGCAGGTAGCTGCATAGGCAATGTTCTCTTCTGCAAGCATCATTGCGAAGGGTTTTTGGCTGTTCTTCTTGCCGTGGGCAGCTTTACCGGCAGGAGTTGTATTTGTCCAACCGCCTTCAGGAGTTCTGGAGGAGCGCTGAATACCGGTATTCATATATGCTTCGTTATCATAGCATACAACCAGCAGATGCTCGCCGCGTTCAGCAGCGGCAGTCAGATTGCCGAAAGCAATATCGGAGAACATACCGTCACCGCCTACGCAGAGGCAGGTGGTCTCCTTGCCCTGACGGATAAGCTCGCGGGAAACACCAGATGCACTGGGAGCCATGTTAGTAAAAAGCGTACCGTAGCAAGGAGCCGTATTTCTGCAAGTCAGCAGGCAGCAACCGGGACCGCCAAACTCAATAAAATCGTTTCCGAGCACATCATACACTACACGTATTACAAGCTCAAGGCCACAGCCGGCACACATATGCAGACCAGGAGACAATTCAATCTTATTTTCCATTATAATATCCCCCTTTTCTTATTCCCAACTCAGCCAGTTGACTTCTTTAACCGGCTCACCGTTACCGGCGTCTCTTGTCATGCCGACTGCAAGCTCAATATGCTCGCGGGTGATATCCATAGTGGATATACCGTCAATAAAACTGAGCATTTTGGGCATATCCTCATGTCCTGAAATTGCTGCTTTAACTTCCTGATATACAGTGCCGCAATTCCAGCCGAGCGCAATGCTGCGGTCTATGACACCGACAGCCTTCCTGCCCTTGAAGATGCGAACGATCTCTTCTTTCGGGAAGGGTCTGAACATACGGATACGTGCAAGACCGACCTTGATGCCGGCTTCGCGTGCCTCGTCGATTACGTTCTTTGCCATGCCGGACATGGAGCCGATGGTCATAAGAAGGATCTCAGCATCTTCTGTCTTGTATTCCTCGACCATGCCGCCGTAGCTTCTGCCGAAGAGCTCTTCAAATTCCTTTTCGACCTTCGGGAAAATATTCTTGACATTATCGATAGCATTGAGGGTCTGATAACGATACTGGATATACGGCTTGCCGCTGAAGGAAAGGGCAAACTGCATGGACTCACTGTCGGAGAAGCGAGTGCGCTTCTTTTCTTTTGCGGTGCCGAGGAACTTGTCCACGAGCTCCTGATCGGGCACATCCACCGGCTCATAAAGGTGAGACATGAAGAAGCCGTCACTTACAACCATTGTGGGGAGCAGGACCTCGGGATCTTCGGAGAGCTTATAAGCCATGAGAATGGAGTCAAGGAGTTCCTGAGAATCTGCGGGGTCGATTTCCAACCAGCCGCAGTCTCTGGTGGAGGCAGCATCCTGACGGCTGGTACTGATACCGCGCTGAGCGGAGGTCTCACGTGTAACATCGACCATAACCATGGGAACGCGCATGCCAGCCGCAAACATCATAGGCTCGTTCATATATGCCAGTCCGAGGGAAGATGTTGCGGTAAAGACGCGCGCACCTGCGACAGCTGCACCGGTAATGGCACTCATGACGGAGTGTTCACCTTCGACCTCGATAATGTCGCAGTCCAGCTTGCCATCCGCGACGAACTTGGAGACTTCTTCGCTGATCTGGGTCTGCGGGGTTATAGGATAAACGGCTGCAACTTCTACTTTTGCAAGCTTTGCAGCGTATGCGGCAGCCTTATTGCCGGAAAGTACTTTTAACATTTGCTTTACCTCCCTTTAGTCCTTGAACTGTGAGTCCAGCATCATTGTAATTGCCTTTTTAGGACATTCATGTGCGCAGACACCGCATCCCTTGCAGTAATTGAGATTTGCCTGATAATAGCTATCCTTACTCTTACTTATGCACTGAATAGTGCAGAAAGTGGCGCAGATGCCGCATTTGATGCATTTTTCGTGGTCAAATACCGGACGGGTAATCTTCCATGAGCCGGTGGGAAGAGTGATGAGCTCGTCGGCATTCTCATAATTACCCCAGAGTGATTCATACTCGGGCTTATCGGGAGTTTTGCACTCAAGCACCTTGCGATTCCACCAAGGCTCGCGCTTTTCTCCGCTGGCCTTGTAGTCAAACTCGTAGACAGTGGACTCATCATAGCCCCTCTGACATGAAAGCACAGAGGTCTTTACGAAGTTCTTGGGCAAATTGTTTTCCATTGCCTTAATAGCATCTTCGAGTTTCAGTTCCTCAGCCTTGCAGAAGGCTCCGCACATTACCATGTTGGTAAGGTTGTTGCCGTTGACCTCAAAGGCAATCCTGATGCCGTCTACCATAATAACCTTCGACGGCTTGACACCCATAGCCATAACAGCGTTTACATCCGTACCGCAGGCTATGATTACACCGCCTTCGGGGAAGCCTTCGTAGGATTTCTGCTTTGAGATCTGAGAGGGATCCAAGAGGAAAAGATAATCCGGCTCATAAGTAAGGCCATTTTCGCGTACAGGTTCATCAGACAGACGGCCAAAAGCGGTAACGTCGCTGCCTCGGCGTTCGACACCGTAGGAGGGCATTACAGCCATGTACTTTCCTTCGAGCAGGAAAGCATTTGAAAGTATTTCGCCGCCTGTAACAACGCCCTGCCCGCCGACGCCGTGCATTCTGATCTGTTTCATTTGCACATTCTTCCTTTCTATAATTTTATTTAACTAAATAAAATACCCTGTCTTTTTTGCCTTGAATGTGAGTTCATCCCTGAAGTCGGGATGAGCAATAGCAATAAGTGCTTTTGCTCTCTCTGCAAGGCTCTTGTAGCGCAGCTCCGCCACGCCGTATTCGGTTACTATCATGTCAACATCCGCTCTCGGGGTAGTAACAGTGGAGCCGAGAGGAAGAGTAAGGTCAATTTTGGAGATTTTGGTCCCGTCTTTTTTCTCTACAATGGAATTGATGACTATAAAAGACTGGCCGCCCTTTGACCATTTTGCACCTCTTACAAAGTCCAGCTGTCCGCCGCAGCCGCTGTAGGGCTTAATGCCCAAGGTTTCAGAGCATACCTGGCCGGTAAGGTCTATAGCGAGTGCGGCATTGACTGAAATGAACTTATCGTTCTGGGCTATAACTCTGGGATCGTTTACCCAGGAAACGGTGCGCATTTCAATGTTCTCATTGCCGTCTACAAAATCGTAAATTTCCTGCGTTGCTCGCATGCCTCCAGCAAAGGCGAATATGCTCTTTCCCGGCATAAGTGTCTTGTGAGTGTTGGTAACTACACCGGATTTCATGAGCTCCATCATGGACTGGGAGAAGAGCTCTGTGTGTACGCCGAGATTTCTATGGTTTGTGAGCAGCTCGCCTATTGTGTCGGGTACGCGTCCAACGCCGAACTGAATAGTAGCCTCGTTTGGGATACGTTCTGCAATGAAGCTTGCGGCTTTATAGTCTGTCGCAGAATGGACCTCCGGCGTGGCAGTTTGAAGAGCGGTGTCCTCTTCGTAAATAGCGGCCACTTCGCTGATATGCACCTTATTGCAGTCGCCGTTAATTCTAGGAAGCTTCGAATTCACCTGAACAACAACTCTGTCTGCTATTTCAATGCCCGCTCTGTGACCGAGGCTGTTGTAGCCCATGGTAAAGAATCCATCCTCATCCATTGGCGTCGCCTGACACACAAGGATATTAGGCTTTACACGCACGCGCACATAATTGTCGATATCACTGAAGTGCGTAATTATTACTTCAGGAGCATAACCATCTTCCATTGCCTTTCTGACAGGAGGAGTTGACCATCCGGCATAGTGATAGAGCTTGTCTTTATGGGTATTGTCAAGGAAGCCATAAGGTCTGGTAAGATTAAAGATGGTATAAACGTCAATTCCCGGAAGTGCATCAATATTTTCGTCGAGGAAGCTGAGGATAGAAACCTCTCCGCCGTGGCACATCAGGCGGTCTCCCTTTTTCAGCAGCTTTAATATCTGCTCTTTTTTTATCAGCTTGGAATTATATTCACTGCGGTAATTATTCATAGCGCATTCTACCTTTCTGTTTTATGTATTTATTGTATAGCTGTCAGCTATTTTTCACAACAAACAGCTATTATTCATATGTATTTTTGTATTCATGTTATTAAAGAGAAAAATTAAAGATAAACAAAAACTAATTGCCTGCAACAAAAACTTTAATATGGGTAAACAGTAATTTGCTTGCATAATATTTTTGTTGTGTTATTATTTAAAAAGTAAATAAAAATGATAGGGGGCAATAACTTGGACATTAACCAGATGCGGTATTTTATAGAAATATGCAGCTGCGGCAGTATGTCAAAAGCCTCAGAAAAACTGCATTTGTCTCCGCAGGGTCTCAGCCTTGCAATCCGCCGCATGGAGGACGAGCTCGGATGCGATCTGTTCTACAGGAAATCTTCCGGACTTATACTGACTGAAATTGGTCAGCAATTCAAAACTGAGGCGGAGGCAGCGTTAAGGCATGTGGATAATATATATTCCCTGTGCTCAAAAGGCTTAAAAAAGGAAATCCACATAGCCTGCACACTTAATCTTCTTTCCAGGTTGCCCAGCTCCTTACAGCAACTTCTGATTTTCGGTACAGATGATATCTCCGTACACACCACCGAAAATTTCACCTGTGTATGCGAAGATATGATTCTCAGCGACGAGGCCGATTTAGCCATTGTTTACGGCGATTGCGATGAAACGCTCTTCAAAGTTACCAAGCTTGATAACTATAATCAGGTCTTTATAGTAAACAAACAGCATCCTCTGGCAGCCAAAAACAGTATTAAGCTTGCAGAGCTTGCGAATATTCCGTTAATTATCCCCTATGATCGCTGCCGTCCCGGTATGAAGCTTCGTCAGATGTTCAGTGAAGCAAATATACCTCTGAACATTGCTTTCAGTTCAGATCGTCCGCGTCAGATTATTGATGTTGTTTCCGCAAATCCTAAGCTCGGAGCAAGAATAATTCTCAACGATGTAACTGAAGAAGACCGACATAACCTGACAATTCTGCCGTTAGAGGACGAGGAGTTTCTTCTGCCGGTTTGCCTAATCTACAAAAAGGGCAAAAAGCTGAATATGCAGGAACTGTTTCTGCATCACCTGATTACAGATTGCTACTAGCAAGCAAAACATAACGCATCTGCTGATTTTTATTTTTCCTTGAGACAATCATTCCTATAAAAATATGCCCGCATTGGAGTGCACCATCAATCCAATGCGGGCTTGCTTATTATTTGAAATATACATAGACCTCTTTCAGTCTAAATAATGTCTACTGAATAATGGAAAAGGCCTTGTATCTCAAGACATAGAAGTCCATATGTGGTATAATAAGTGCAAGGGAAACAGCGAAAATCAGGCAAAAACCTTGCACTTGGAGGGCAGCCATGTATCGTTACAGCAACGGCCAGATCAAGTCTGGCGGATTTCAAGCAGCCGGTTGGCATGAACCTGAAAGAAAGCAACCGTTGGGTCAGGAAAGCCCAGACGATCCCTTGGCTGGAGATTGAGAAACGGTACGCCGCGCTGTTTACCAACCGCAAAGGCAATGTGGCCAAGCCGCTGCGCCTGGCTTTGGGAGCCTGCATTATCCAAGCGGAGTATGGCTACTCCGACGAGGAGACTGCACTTCAGATACAGGAGAACCCGTACCTGCAGTACTTCTGCGGGCATCTTGGCTATGATGATGAAAAGCTGCCTTTTGATCCGTCGCTGATGGTGTACTACCGCAAGCGGCTGACGCCGGAGGTGCTGGGTGAGATCAACGAAATGATTCTGCGGAATGCATATTTTATGGCCTGTAGAGATGCGGGCCTTTTTTGCACAATCCGAAATAGCATTTTGCATGCTTCGACATGTTTCACATCAACTCTGTGCTATCGTGTCCTTCAAGGGTGAGAACATGGAGATAACGACAAGAGAGTACATACTGCTTTTCAATACGATTACTGGCGCAATTGAAAAACTGAATGCTCTTAGAGTAGAATGATTCATGCCCAGCGGCAGGCGGAGGAGATCGTAAAAAGTGCGGCCAAATCAAAGTCAAAGATGTGACCCCGCATTTTCAGCTGTGACCCCAAAAGTATCCGAACTTTGTATTATTGGGGTTCTTCTCCACGTCGGAGCTAAGTACGCTTTGCTCAAAAACCGACAGCTCGTTTGCTGTGGGCTGATAACGAAGTAATATTCAAACAAAGTTATCAGGCGTAGCAAGGGCAAACAGAGAATCACCGAGATTGGTCTATTACAGACTTTTCTCGGTGATTTTTTATACCCACACATTCGATTCAGGCAGCCTTCTTCGATATAATGGTTGCAGAATATCAAAGGAGGAACGGCGGATGAAGCCAAACTATTGCTAAGCAGCGCGGGGCAGATTATGTCATCAACAATTCACTTGGTAACTGCTACGAGCAGATAGCAAAACTCATTGGTGAGCCAGGCTGGATAAAGGGTTGCGATGCAACATCCGCACGTGTGGTAGCTGACTGTGCAGGATACCCCGGAAGTTTGAATATGGCGCTAAAGATAGTCAGGAGTGGCGGAACGGTTTGCGAGATAGCTGATAGTTCAGTTCTTTCTCCTGTAAACATCACCTACATATCGTATAAGGATCTGTTTATAACAAATAGCAGCGGTTGCGATATTTCCAAAGCACTCACCGGCATGCTCGACGGCAGTCTCAAAACCAGGCCGCTTATCGACGAGATCGTGCCGCTCGAAAGGACATCGTATGCATTTGACCGTCAGGCAAGCCACGATGCCATGAAGGTTCTTGTAGATATGAATGGCTGAAAACGCGGCAAATCACAGAATAAAGTACTCCACTCGGCTGCATACTAGGTTAATGCTAAATTGGGGTGTCTTCAAGATACCACCTAGCCTTGACCCCCCCACGAAAAAACCTCCGCATGGCGAAGCCATGCGGAGGTCTCTTATTTTATACTTTCGCGTCTGCCGTGGGATCAGATGATCATGTCGACGATCTTCTCGATGCCCTGGTTGTTGCCGTTGATGGCCATGCAGACGTCCCATGCGCGCCAGATAACGGTACGCAGGTTGCCGATCGCGACGCAGTCGCCGACACGGTAGATGGTTTCCTTGCCCTTGACCTTCTTGGAGGCAGTCTTGCCGCCGACAGGAGTGGGAACGAAGCCGATGCCGTTTACGACGTTGTCGCACTCGACGAAGAAGGTCTCGCCAGTCTGAACGTTCTTGACGGTGCAGCCCTTGTCGGTGATCTCGGTAACGGTGGAGTGCAGGTAAACGGGAACCTTGTGGTACTCCATAGCGTCACGCAGGAAGGAGGTGTTGGCAAGGCAAGTAGCCTGAGCCGCGATAAGGTCGCCGGCGTACTCGACGATGATCGGGTGCTTGCCGAAGTTCAGCAGCATATCGTAAGCCGCCTCGCAGGAGGACTGGCCGCCGCCGATGAAGAGAACCTTGTCGCCGACATCCTTCTTGTCCTTGAGAACGTCGGTAAAGGTGAGGGTCTTCTCGAAGCCCTTGATCTGGGGCATCATTCTGGGAGTAGAACCGGTGGCGACGATGATATCGTCGAAGCCACGGAGAGTGTTCAGGTCGTTGACCTCAGTGTTCATATGAACCTCGATGCCAGCCTTCTCAATCTCACGCTTGTACCAGGTGATGAGTTCCTTGTCGTTCTCTTTGAAGGTCATGGCGGAAGCAGTCAGGAACAGACCGCCCAGCTCATTGGTCTTCTCGAAGAGGACAGGGATGTTGCCCTGCTGCTTGAGGACGAGCGCGCATTCCATACCGCCGATACCGCCGCCGATGATAGCGACTCTCTTCGCCTTCTTGGTGGGAGCGATGTAGTATCTCTTGTGCTGCATGGTGGTGGGGTTGAGGGCGCAGCGGCCGAGGTGCAGGGAGTCCATGGTGTTCTGGAGATTGGGAGTTCCCTTGTACTTTGCGAAGTTGAAGCAGCCGTTGTGGCAGCGGATGCAAGGCTTGATCTCGTCCTGACGTCCTTCTTTTATCTTATGTACCCACTCGTGGTCAACAAGATTCTGACGTGCGATAGCAACTGCATCCAGACGGCCAGCGGCGATCTCCTCGGCAGCCTTGACAGGATCCATACGGCCTGCGCAGACGACGGGAGCGTTGGTGAAGTTCTTGATGTGCTCAACATACTTCAGGTTGCAGTTGTCGGGCATGTACTGAGGCGGATGTGCCCAGTACCATGCGTCGTAGGTGCCGTTGTCGCAGTTGAACATTGCGTAGCCGGCCTCTTCGAGGTACTTGACAGCCTTCTCGGACTCTTCCATGTCGCGGCCGAACTCCACGAAGTCCTCCTCGTAAGGCATTGCGCCCTTGCCCCAGCCCTTGGTCTTGGAGACGACGGAGTAACGCAGGGAGACGGGGAAGTCGTCGCCGGCATACTCGTGGATGCACTTGACGATCTCGACGGGGAAGCGGAAACGGTTCTCGAAGGATCCGCCGTACTCGTCGGTACGGAAGTTCCAGTTCTTCATGGTGAACTGGTCAAGCAGGTAGCCTTCATGGACAGCGTGGATCTCAACGCCGTCGACGCCGGCATCGCGCAGCTTCTTCGCGGTCTTACCGAACGCTTCGACCATTTCCTTGATCTCGGCGCGGGTCATGGGACGGGACTTGAGCTCCTCGTTCCAGCGGTTGGGGGTAGCGGAAGCGGACGCGCAGGAGTACTGAACGTCAACGATGGGGGAAGCGAGCTTGTTGAGGAAGTCGTGTTTCGCCAGATAGCTCATCCAGCCGTTGATAGCCATGGAGCGGCCGAAGCCTGCGGCGAGCTGAATAAAGAGCTTGGAGCCGGTCTTGTGGAACTCTTCCATGTAGGGCTTGAGTTCTTTGAACATGCGGTCGTTCTGCCAGAGCCACTTGCGGCCGGGGATACCCATGGTATCGCGAACGCACTGCATACCGGGGAGGATCAGGCCGACGCCGTCCTGCGCGCGGTTGAGGAGGAAGTAGGCGGCCTCCTTGTCGAAGTGGTTAGGCTCCAGCCAACCAAAGAGGGAGGTGCCGCCCATGGAACATTGTACGATGCGGTTAGGTATTTCCACATTGCCAATCTTCCACGGAGTAAATAGGGCATTATACTTTTCGTCCATGTGGTTCTTCCTTTCTTTTCCTTCTTATTATACGGCGATGAGATATAGATTTATCATCTGCCGTTTTCTACTGATCCGGGTCTGCGCTTAATCAGCGATTTGCAAAAATTAGTATAGCATATATTTTCACAATTTGCAATTATACATCTCATAGTGATTGTATAACTTTTTTGTTAGTATTGCTATCAAACGCTGACCATCGATATAAAAATAACACAAAATTTGGGGATTTTCAGCATTGAAAAGCATGTATTTTTTGAAGTATTTGTGCGTAAGGGATATGAATCGCGCGCAGTGCCGCGTGACGGGTTGTGTAATTTGCTGCCCCACCCCTCCGCGCCGTGACCGAGCCGCAGCGAGACGCTGGCGGCCACTGGCCGCCTGAGGGGGCGCCAAATTTGTGCTAGCGCCAATAGTGAAAATAAAAGTCTCTCTTGAAACCTCTTCCTCTCGGCTCCCTCTGACGAGGGAGCAGGACAGATTATAATCTGAAGTGCAACAGGCGAAAAATAAGAAGACAATACGCAGGCCAAAGTGTAAAATGGAGTCACCACAACAACATCAACACGGAGGCGAGAGTATTGTCCTACACACATTTTACACTGGAAGAGCGAAAATATCTACAAAAACTTTTGAGCGAGGGGTACAGCCAGAGAAAAATTGCGGCAATTTTAGAACGAAGTCCGTCAACGATCAGCCGGGATATCCAACGCAACCGCGCCAAATGGAAACCTCACCAGAAGCCGGACAATCCATATTGGTACAACCATTGGCGGGCGCAGAACCTTTATATTCGCCGCCGCAGAGAACAGCAGCGCATGGCGCTGCGTCCGGGGACGGAAGCGTGGGAGTTCATCATTGCAGGACTGAACCGGTACTGGTCGCCGGAGACGATTGCGGGCCGCTGGCATCTGGAATATCCCGAAAGGAAACCGCTTTGCATTTCGACGATCTATCGATACGTCAAAAAGAGCCGTTTTCCCAAAATCACGCCGAAAACGCATCTAAGACGCCGTGGAAAGCGCATTTTGCCCAGGAATTCCAACTATAACAGCATTCAGCCGGAACGCATCATCCCCCAGTGGCCGGAAGAAATACGCCAGCGGGCAAGAATTGGCGACTGGGAGGGAGACACGGTGTACGGCGGCGTAGGAAAGGGATTACTTGTAACGCAGGTCGATCGTAAGAGCCGATTTTTGCGTGCTGGCCTGTTAGCGAAGCGGGACGCTTCGCTGACGAAAGCTGTGATCTGCCAGCTGCTCAAGGACGTCCCGGTAAAAAGCATCAGTCTGGACAATGGGTCTGAATTCTCTGAATTCAAGGCTCTGGAAGCCGAACTACATACTTTGGTCTATTTCGCGGAGCCGCACAAACCATGGCAGCGCGGAACGAACGAAAACACCAATGGGCTGCTGCGTTTCTTCTTCCCAAAGGGCTGCGATTTCCACGCTGTTTCGCAAGAGTTTGTAGATTCCGTTGTCGATCTTATCAATTCTCGTCCCAGAAAATGCCTCGGCTGGCGCTCACCTGCCGAAGTGTTCCATAATTTAGGTGTTGCACTTGCTTGACTTTCTGCCCTGTCGGCGCAGCCGACTGCGGGAGAGAAAAGTCTCAAAACTACTGCCATTGTATGAAAGAAACAGCAGCATAAAAACGGGACGGTTGCTCCAAAAGTCATTGATGTATCAAGACTTTTGGACGGCGGCTTATTGTATTTGAGGCGGGCCTTGCCCCCTCAAGCTCCCCCGCTGCTCTGTTATCTGTGCCCTGCTGCACATGTTCTTTGACAGACTGAACGGGACGGCATATATGCCGTCCCGTTCCATTCAATTCTATTACCGGTCGCCTACTCACCCAGCGCCTCGAACGCGAGCTGCGCCGCGCCCCAGAGCGCGTCGTGCAGCGGGCGCACAGGCTGCGCCATGCCACTCAGCGCCGCGCACACTGCTTCGCGGTACACGTTTTCCTCCGCGAGCAGCCCGCCCATCAGCGCGACGCGCGGCTGCACTATCGCAAGCTCCCGCGCAAATGCCGATACCATTATCCGCAGCTCCTCCGCCTCCCGGCGGAGTATCGCGGCACTCTGGGCGTCGCCCTGGGCTGCAAGCCGCAGCACCTCGGCCGCGAGCGCCGCGACCTCGGCCTTCGACGCGCCATGGTAGGTAAACTCAACTATCCCGCGCGCATCCGCCGCGCCCGTCCGGCGCAGCACCGTATCGTGCAGCGCGCCCCGCGGCGCTCTGCCGTCCTCGCCACGCACCGTCAGCGCCAGCGCGTCACGCCCGATGGCGTAGCCGCTGCCGCCGTCGTCGATCAGGTGCCCCCAACCGCCGACGCGCGCAAAGCGCCCGTTTTCATCGACGCCGCAGCATATCGACCCCGTTCCGGCGATGAGTATCCCGCCCGCGCCGGTGATCGCGCCGCGCAGGGCGATCTCATGGTCTCCGCGCAGGATGAGTCGTCCCGCGAAGCCCGCGTCCGCAAGCTCACGGCGGATGATCTCCCCCGCAGCGCCGACCGATATCCCCGCGCTGCCGAAGCATATCGCGGTGCAGTCGGCCATGTCCCCGCAGGCGGCGAGCACCTCGCGCAGCCTCGCGGCGAAGCCCTCCTCGCCAATGGCGGAAATGTTGAACGCACCGAAGCTCTCGCGCCGCACGAACCGGTTTCCCGCCGTCCTTATTTCAAGCTTTGTGCTGGTTCCCCCGCCGTCTATTCCGGCTATGAACATTGCTCTCACCTAGTCAGATCTTCACCGGCATCCGTCCGGTGCACTCGCCGCCTCGCAGCACCTCGCACAGCGCCGCAAGGCTGTCCGCCGAATAATCCCAGACCGCGAGCCGCCCGATATTCTGCGGCAGCAGCGGCAGGTCGTAGGGGTTCCTGAGCGCCGCGGCGGTCATCTCTATGCCCGTCTCCGCCAGCGCCCACGCCAGCTTCAGCTGCCCGTGGTAGATATGCGCGTTGCAGGTGGACATGATCACGTTCCCGCAGCCCGCCGCCATTTCGACAATCTTCGCTATCTCCGCGTCGTCCGGATCGGTAGAGCACACGGCAGCCTTCCCGCCGAAGCGGCGCTGCATGTACTCCGAAAACGGGCGCGCTTCGGGGTCGGCGTTCGACGCCTGCGTCATGCGGTAATCCGCGCAGCCGACGAAGAAGCTCCCCTCCCCCGCCGCACAGATCTTTCCGCCGACGTGGACGATCGCGCGCCGCGAGACATCCCGTGCCGCGGCAAAATCCTCCTCGCGCGAGCACAGCTCAGGCTTCGCTCCGCCTTCGGCGAAGCGTTCCTTCGCCGCGAGGATGCGGCACACCGACTCCTCGGTCTCCGTCAGGTCTATCTCTCCGCGCTCCGCCGCCGCGACCGCGGCCTCGGCGCTCTCGCGCTGAAGCGCAGGGTTGCTGCACACGAACACCATGTCGACCCCGGCCTTCATCGCCGCGACAACGCCGTTTGCGGTGCCGTAGTGCAGGCGGATCGCGTCCATGACCATACAGTCGCTGAGCACCAGCCCGTCAAAACCAAGCCCGCCGCGCAGGATATCGTGCATGATGCGGCGGCTCATCGTCGCCGGAACGCCCGACGGCTCGATCTGCGGGAACAGAATGTGGCTGCTCATTATCGCCGGAATACCGGCCTCGATCGCGGCGCGGAACGGCACAAGCTCCGTTTTTTCCAGCTCCGCGAGACTCTTGTCGATGCAGGGCAGGCCGAGGTGGGAGTCCACCGCCGTGTCCCCGTGGCCGGGGAAATGCTTGCCGCAGCAGAGCAGCCCCGCCTCGCCGTAGCCGCGCACGGCCTGCGCGCCAAGCTCCGCGACCCGCGCCGCGTCGTCGCCGAAGCTACGCACACCAATGACCGGATTCATGCTGTTGCTGTTGACGTCGAGGTCGGGCGCGAGGTTGAAGTTGACGCCGATGCCGCGCAGCTGCCGCGCGGTGATGCCCGCGCAGTCATAAGCGTCGCGGACGCGCCCCGTCGCAGCGATGGCCATGCTGCCGGGGACGTTCACGGCGTCGGCGGGCAGGCGCGTGACCATGCCGCCCTCCTGATCGATGGTGATGAAAGCGGGGTGCCCCGTCTCGCGGCGCACAAGCTCCTGTATCTCGGCGCAGAGTCTGCTCAGCTGCGCCGTATTTTCCACATTGTATCTGAAAAGTATCACGTTGCCGAGCTTGAACTTGCGTACAAGCTCTGTGAATTCCTGCGGCAGCTCCGTACCCTTGAAGCCGAAAACCAGCCGCTGGCCGACCATTTCGCGAATATTCACGACATTTTCCCCCGTTCAGTAAAGTCTGTACTTCTCGCAGCAGCACGCAAACTCCGCGCTCTCGCGCTCGGCGCGGGCGAGCAGCGCGTCCGCATCCCAGTCGGGTTTTTCAAACTCTCGGTGCCCCGCCAGCAGGCTGATGAATGGCTTGCCGTCGGCGCGCACGGGCGGCAGGAAGCGGAAGTCGTCCGGATACAGCCGCCGCAGCAGGTCGAGCAGCCGCACGCCCAACTCATAGGGGCGCAGTGCGTCCGCGTCCATGACGTGCAGCTGTACGCCGCCGCACAGCTCGCCGCAGCGCTTGGAGGCCGTGGGCGTGAAGTACACCGGCGTCGCCGCCGCGCCGGGCAGCGTGAGGGCGGAGAATTCGCGGCAAAGCTCCTCCGCGTCGACAAACGGCGCGCCGATAATTGCGAATGGGTCGGCGGTGCCGCGCCCCTCGGAGCAGTTCGTGCCCTCGATGAGGCAGGTTCCTGGGTACAGCAGCGCCGTCTCCCAGCGCGGCATCGCAAGACTGGGCATGACCCACGGCTTGCCCCAGTCGGGGAAGCTCATCCCCCGCGTCAGCCCCTCGCATGGGACGACGTGCAGCTCGCAGCCAAGCTTTTCTTCGGCGTTGAGCATCAGGGCGAACTCGCCGCAGCTCAGGCCGTAGCGCGCCGGAATGTCATAGCAGCCGACGAAGCTCTCGACCTCGCGGTCGAGCACGCAGCCCTCGATTGAAGTGCCCAGCGGGTTCGGCCTGTCGAGCACGACGAGCCGTTTACCGTTCGCGGCGCAGTCCTCCAGCGCGATTTTGAGCGTGGAGATGAATGTGTAGTACCGGCAGCCGACGTCCTGAATGTCGTAGACGAGCGTGTCGAAGCCATCGAGAGCGGCGCGCGGCAGACGCTTGGAGTCGCGGCTGTACATGCTCAGCACGGGCAGGCCGCTCACGCGGTCGATACCGCCGTCGAACAGTGCGCCTGCTGGCATATCGCCGCGGACTCCGTGTTCAGGCGCGAGCAGCAGCCGCAGGTCGAAGCGTTGGCGCAGAACGTCGATGCTGCCGACGTTGTCGGAGCTGCGTCCGGATGGTGCGGTTATCAGCGCGACGCGCCCCGCGAACAGCGGCGCGAATTCCGCCGCGCGGTCGATTCCAAATTTCAGCATGGCAGTCCTCCTTGACAAAGCTGAACGCCGAGATTAAAATTCAAATATACGGTAATCTGGGGACGTTGACTGGTACGTCAACAGTTTTCTCGTAGGGGACGGCCCCTGTGCCGTCCCGTAGTCTATACTACGCTCTATCTTTTTCCTAATGGCAATACCTCAACTCTGGCAACCCCTCAGTCGGCTTCGCCGCCAGCTCCCCTATAAGGGGCGCCAAGAGGGCGCGAGGCAGCAAACGCGCCAGTCGCAAACCTTTGCCGCGAAGCGCTGCCCCTTCTAGGGTAGTGCAACGGCGGCGCGGTAGTGAATGACATGCCGGTGGCATGTCAGAGCCGCGCCGTGACCGAGCCACAGCTAGACAGCGGCGCGTCAGCGCCGAAGGGGTCTCCAGAGTAACGACGTGAGCCAGAGCACAAACGACTATGGTCTTCTACACACTACCTCTTCCCCTCACATTATATCACAAACTGGAGATCGTCCATGGAACATCCGATTTTAACCTTGATAAACAAGCCCTCGCGGCTGGTGATCGGCTTCATGTCCGGCACGTCCGCCGACGGGGTGGACGCGGCGTTGGTGCGCATCACGGGCTGCAGCCGTGAGACAAAGGCCGAGCAGCTGGAATTCTGCTTCGTGCCGTTTGAAGCGCCGGTGCGCGCGGAGATACTGCGCCTCGCGGGCGGCGGCGCGGCAACGGCCGCAGACTTCTGCCGCATGAACTTTCTGCTGGGAAAGCTGTACTGCGAGGCCGGGCTTGAGCTGTGCCGCAAGGCCGGTGTCGTGCCGGGGGATATTGACCTCATCGGCAATCACGGCCAGACCTTCTGGCATATTCCGGTTGAGGAGGAATACCTCGGCCGCCGCATCCGCAGCACGCTCCAGCTCGGCGGCGACGCACTGCTGTCCGAGCAGTTCGGCTGTCCGGTCGTCGGCGACTTCCGTGTGCGCGACATGGCGGCAGGCGGGCTTGGCGCGCCGCTCGTGCCGTATACGGAGTTTCTGCTGTACCGCAGCGAGACGGAGTGCGTCGCGCTGCAGAATATCGGCGGCATCGGGAATATAAGCTTCCTGCCAGCGGGCTGCGGGCTGAACGACGTGCTCGCGTTCGACACCGGCCCCGGCAACATGGTCATTGACGCCCTGACTGCGCAGCTCACCGGCGGTGCGCAGAGCTATGACGACGGCGGCAGGCTCGCGGCGGCAGGCCGCGTCTCACCGGAGCTGCTGGGCTATATGCTGGACGACGGGTATCTGCGCCGCCGTCCGCCCAAGACCACCGGCCGCGAGGCCTATGGCCCCGACTACGTCGCACGGCTGCTGCGCCGCGCGGAGGAGCTGTCCGTCCCGCTGGGGGACGCGCTCGCCACGGCGACGCGCTTCACAGCGGAGTGCATTGCGGCTGCGGTACGTGATTTTGCGCCGCAGCCGCCCGCGAAGCTTATCGTCGGCGGGGGCGGCTGCATGAATCAGACGCTGATGGGGCATATCGCCGCGCTGCTGCCTGGCTGCGCCGTGATGACGAACGAGGCGCTGGGCTATGACAGCAATGCCAAGGAGGCCGTCGCCTTCGCCATTCTCGCGAATGAGGCGGTGTTTGCCCACTACAATAACGCCCCCTCCGCCACCGGCGCGAAGCACCCCGTCGTCATGGGTCGTATAAGCCTGTGAGGGGTGGAAAATAAAGTACACACTAAACTAGTATCGTAGGGGACGGCCTCTGTGCCGTCCCGATTTCTTCATGTTGAGGTTTCTTTCAACTAATAGCACTTTCTGCACACCGGCGACCCCTCAGTCGCTCCGCGACAGCTCCCTTAGTAGGGGTGCCAAGGGCGCGCCGCATTGCAATGTGCCAATCTAAAATCTTCGCCGCGGAGCGCTGCCCCTGCTAGGGTAGCGAAGCGGCGGCGCGGTAGTGAATGACATGCCGGTGGCATGTCAGAGCCGCGCCGTGACCGAGCCGCAGCGAGACAGTCCCCAGTGCGCACACTGGGGAAATGGGTCGCCGTAGTTCCGACACGAGCAGGGTGCAAAAGAAAGCACACCCCCACACGCCCCCATTTACTTCCCGAGGAAATACCCGAAGCACTCCTCGACGGAGTCGTTCCAGAAGCGCCACGAATGCGCGCCCGCGCGGTGGTCGAAGCGGTGCTTAGCTCCGAGTGTGGTCAGAAACGTGTCAAATTTCACGTTGTCCTCATACAGCCCGTCCTGCTCGCCGCAGGACAGATATATATCCGGAAAGCTCTTCTTTTCGTCAAAAACGTCCTGTGCCAGCCGGTACAGGTCATTTTTTGTGCCTTCAGGGCTGCCCGCGCCGAATATTGCCTCGCGCTCGCGGGCGCCCGCCGGAGTCTTGACCGAGTACACCGGCCGGCGGATATCCACAACGCCGGAGAAGCTGCCCACGCCGGCATAGCGCTCCGGATACGTCAGCGCGCATTTCAGCGCCCCGTAGCCGCCCATCGACAGCCCCATGACATAACGCTTCGTGCGCTCGTGCGGCAGGCCGAACATCCGCTCGCACATTGCGGGCAGCTCCACGGCGACGTAGCCGAAATAGTCCAGCCCCGCCGCCATGTCCGCATAAAAGCTGCGCTGCACCTCAGGCATCACGACCGCAAGCCCGCGCTCCCGCGCATACTGCTCGACCGCCGTGTACCGCGTCCAGCCGCTGCTGTTGTCGGACAGGCCGTGCAGCAGATAAACCGTGTTCGCCGCGCCCAGCTCGCCCTCGTCGGGCAGGATGACGCGCAGCGCCGTCGCCATATTCAGGGTCTTTGAAAAGACCTCACAGTTCAGAAAAGCCATTATTTTTCCTCCAGCGCCGCGGCGACTCTGCCCCCGGCGGCGTTCAGCATTTCCGCGGCGCGCGGCGCGTCCACTCCGCGCAGGAGCATGACGATCGCCTGCTTGCAGACGTAGCCGCATTTTTCAAGCGAGGCAACGGCCTCGTCCTCGCCCACGCCGGTCGCCTCGCAGACGATCGTGACGCAGCGGCGGACTAGCTTCTCGTTCGAGGGCTTGACGTCGACCATGAGGTTGCCGTAGACCTTGCCGAGCTTTATCATCGTGCCGGTCGAGAGCATGTTCAGCACCATTTTCTGCGCGGTACCGCTCTTCATGCGTGTGGAGCCGGTTATGACTTCCGGCCCCGGAGCCGGTGCGATGCCGACGTCGGCGATGCGGTCGATCTCCGAGCCGGGGCAGCAGGTCAGGCCGATCACTGCCGCGCCCATGGATCTCGCATACTCCATCGCGCCGAGCACGTACGGCGTGCGGCCGCTGGCCGCGATGCCGACGAGCACGTCCTTCGCGCCGAAGCCTGCGTCCCGCAGCTCCTGCTCGCCGAGTTCGCGCTTGTCCTCCGCGCCCTCGACGGCCTTGAACACCGCGCTGTACCCGCCCGCGATGATGCCGCGCACGAAGTCGGGATCAACGGAGTAGGTCGGCGGGCACTCGACGGCGTCGAGTACGCCGAGCCGTCCGGACGTGCCGCAGCCGCAGTAGACAAGGCGGCCGCCGTCGCGCAGGCGGGAATATATCAGGTCGATGGCCTCGGCGATCTGCGGGCAGACCAGCTCCACGGCCTCGGCCACTTTTTTGTCCTCACTGTTGATGAGCCGCACCATATCGATAGTCGGCAGCTCGTCGATATGCGCTGTGCGCGGGTTGCGCTGTTCGGTCGCAATGCGTCTCAGATCAAGTTTGTCGCTCATTTGTCCCAATCCTTTACTATATGCATCTGCTCCGGCTGGATCATGAAGCATTCGCAGTATTGTCTGCGCCCCTCGATGCCGCGCAGGCGTTTGAGGTGCGCGTAGTATTCCTTGTATGGGAAGCTCGTGCTGTGCACGGCAAACCAGTGGCAGTCGATGGCCTTTTCCCACAGCTCATAGCCCGCGCTGACGTCGAGATAGACGTAAGGCTTGAAGTCTATGGCGTCCTCCCAGTTCTCGGCGAAATAGAGCGAGCGGGCGAAATGCTTCGGCATCTCGCGCCGGAAGCCCTCGATCGCAGCGTAAAACCACGCGTCCACGACTATGCGGTGGCAGGCGGCGTGATCCTTGTGCATACTTTTTTCGTGGTGCGTGACGATGATGTCGGGCTTGACGCGGCGGATCACGTCGCAGACCTCGAAGCGCACATCATCGTTGTCGGGCAGCAGGCCGTCCGGATGATTGAGCACGATGGCTTCACCTCCGAGCATGGCCGCGAAGCGCTCGGCCTCGGCGACTTTGTTTTTTCTGTATTCGAGGACGTCCGCCCCGGCGGGTGCGCCTTTCTCGCCCGCGGTGAGCGCGAGCGTCACCGCCCTGCCGCCGGACACGGCGCAGGATGCGAGCAGCGCCCCTGCGGTCAGCTCCATGTCGCCGACGTGCGCGCCGATCGCGAGTATCGTTTTACCGTTTATATTTTCCATCTTAAAGCTCCTTTATCATGACCGCAAAATAGCGCTTCGTCTCAAATCCGGCGCTTTTATAAATGTTCTGCGCGTGGTTATTTATCCCCGTGAACAGCGACATGTACCGCGCGCCGCAGTCCTTCTCGGCCTGGCACAGCTTATAAAACAGCAGCGAACCAAGCCCGTGGTTCTGGAAGCTGGGGCCGACGGCGATGCCGGCGAAGTAGCCGCGTCCGGTCGGCTCCGGATACACGGGGCCGGTGAAGCCCGCGACGGTGTTCCCCTCAAGGCCAACCAGCAGCCGCATGCCGTTATGCGCGGCGGGCGGTATCTCCTCCGACCACATCGAGTTATTCAGCGACTCGACCATTTCGTCCACGCCTTGATGCACGCCCTCACGGTACCAGTCCACAAAGTACCCGTTTTCGGCCATTTTACGCTCTTTTTCGCGCATTTTCTCAGGATATTGGAAGCCGCTCAAATCGAGATGCATGGCCTGTTCGGTCGTCGCCTCGACCCAGCCGAGCGCGAGCATACGGCGGTAGAGCGCGGTGTCGGTAGGGATGCCTGGCATGTTGTTGTGCTGGTGCCCGTCGGTGCTGGGGATGATCCACGGCAGGCGCACGGGGTTGAAGCAGGTAACGGCGGCGACGCTTTTGCCAGCCGCGCGGAAGGAATCCTCAAGCGCTGCAAGGAGCAGCGCTGTGTTCTCGTCGCTGTCGGCGGCGGGATCGAGCAGCAGGCAGGAGAAGTAGCCGCGCACCCTGCCCTGCGCGAGCGCGTCCCCGGTGACGCCGCTGACGAAGCCGCGTACGCCGTCCGCGTCCGTGAGCACGAAGCTGTGCTTTTCTGAGAAATCGGGATGGCGCAGCAGCAGTGCGTCAAGCCCCTCGGCGCTCTGCGGCGCGTAGCCCATGGTCTGCGCCCCGGCGGTGTTCCACAGGCGCAGGACTGCCGCCGCGTCGGAGCGCGTATAATTTCGTATTTTCATATTGCAGCAAAACCTCCATAGTAACAATGGCGCACCGCAGGAAGCAGTGCGCCCGTTATATCACCGTATCAGCCCTTGACCGCGCCGATGGTGACGCCCTCAAGGAAGTATTTCTGGAGCGCAAAGAACAGAATGAACATCGGCAGCGCTGAGAGCGTAGCGCCCGCCATCATGGGCGCAAACAGCGTTTCGTTTGCAAACTTGAAGGTCTTGAGACCGACCTGAATGGTGAACATGTAGTCCTTGCTCGTGACGAGGAACGGCCAGAAGAAGGTGTTCCAAGTCGACAAAAACGTGTTGATTGCCATGACCGCGAGCACAGTCTTCGACAGCGGCAGAATTATCTTTATAAAAATCTTGAACTGGTGGCAGCCGTCCAGCTTCGCGCTCTCGATGAGCGGCGTGGGGATGCTGGTGAAAAACTGCTTCGCTAGGAAGATATTATACGAGGTCACAACACCGGGCAGGATGAGCGCGGCATAGGTATTGGTCATCTTGAGCTTATTTGCGATGAGGATGTACAGCGGCACCTGCGTGACCTGATACGGTATCATCATCGCAACGAGGATCATCGCAAACATCCACTTGCGCCCCTTGAAGTTGATCTTCGAGAAGGCATAGCCCGCCATGGACGCGAAGATGACGTTGCCGACGACCGTCGCGGTGGCGACGATGAGGCTGTTGAGTATCCAGTGGCCGGAATACTTGCTGAAGTCGAAGAATGCCTTGTACGAATCAAGCGTCCACTTCGAAGGGAATATCGACCTCGTGTTGCCCGCAGTAGCGATCGCGGGGCCGAAGGAGGACATTATCATATAGAAGATCGGGAACAGCGCCAGCACCGCGAACAGCACCAGCAGCAGCGCGATGACCGCGTTTCTGGCGTGGAGCTTTTTACGGTTGTTCAGATGCTGGGAATATAAGCCGGTAGTAGCCATAAGCCCCTCCTTCTCAGTATTCGACGTCCACGCCCATGAGCTTGAACTGGAGCATGGAGATGAGCGCGATGACTATCGCAAGCAGGATCGCCTGCGCGCAGGCAAGGCCGAACTTGGAGTATTCAAAGGCGTTTTTATAGATCAGCAGGCCGATCATGGTAGTGCTGTTGTCTGGGCCGCCGCCGGTCATCATGAAGGCGTTCTGGAACACCTGGAACGAGCCGATGACGCCGGTGACAAGCAGGAAGAGCGTCGTCGGCTTCACGAGCGGGAACACGATGTAGCGCACCTTCTGGAAGAAGGTCGCGCCGTCGAGCTCGGCGGCCTCAAAGTAGCTGTTGTCGATGCCCATGAGGGCGGCTATGTAGATTATGATGTTGGTGCCCTGACCGGATAGGATGGCCATCAGCATCAGGGAAAGCATCGAGGTCTTGCTCGACGAGAGCCAGTTCTGCGTCGGCAGGCCGAAGAAGGTCATCACCTGATTGAACAGGCCGTCAGGCGAGGAGTCGTAGAGCCAGAGCCACACGACCGACAGCGCGACGCCGGAGGCGATGCCGGGCAGGTAGTAGATGGACTTGAACACGGACTGCACGCCCTTGCGGAATGGCAGGATCATAATAGCAATAGAGAAGGCTATCAGCAAAGACAGGGGCACGACCACTGCGGTATACAAGACGGTGTTCTTGACCGCTTTGAAAAACAGCTCGCTTTTGAAGGTGTCCTGATAGTTTTTAAGCCCAATGAATTCAGAGCCGAAGGGTTTGTACTTCAGAAAGCTTGTCTTGACCGCGCTCAGCACAGGGTAGAGCGTAAAAATGCAGAACACCAGCATGGCGACGAATATGAACGCATAACCCCACCAGTCGTCGTCCTTGAGACGGAACCTGCGCGAGCCTATCCGTTCGCCCTTGTATTTGCTCATAGCCTTACCTCCAGAAAATCTCGATTATGCATGGAATGTTGCGGGATGGTGGAATTGTGCGAGTTTTAAATTCTTCGCCGCGAAGCGCTGCCCCTTTTAGGGTAGCGAAACGGCGGCGCGAAAAAGAAAGAGCGCACCAGACAAACATCGTAGGGTACGGTCTCTGTGCCGTCCCGCGCATCCCCGTCAAATTTAAATTACCTGCCCCACCCGACCTCAGCCGGGCAGGGCAGGTACTATTATGCCTTGGAATGATCAGCGGTCAGCCGGATCAGAGAAGACCGGTGACGATGCCGTCAGCGCCGAACAGCTCAACAGCCTTCTCGTTGATGGCGTCAAAGACTTCCTGAGCGGTGGCTTCGCCAGCGAGCAGAGACTGGAACTTCGGCACGATGACCTCGTCCATGATGATCTTTGCGTTTGCGGACTGCTCTGCGGTGATGCCGGCGGGAGGAGCGACGACGAGGCCGATCTCACGGGCTGCGCAGGCGACGTTGCCCTCGTCAAGTCCTTCGGGAGCGTAGTTTGCATATACGTCACGGCCGGACTGGCAGACGGGGTCGAGGAGCAGGGTGGAATCAACTGCCGCGGCACGGTCGCCGGAGCAGAGGTAATCGAGGAACAGGCAGACGTTCTTCAGGTGCTCGTCAGTGGTGTTGTTGTTGCGGAGAGCAACGAGACCGTCAACGGAACCGAAGCAGGCTTCCTGCACGCCGTCCATGTGAGGCATGGGGAGGAACGCGTAGGTCAGAGCGATGGAGTTCTCAACGGCGGTGCCGTCGTTTGCCTCAAGGGCTGCGTTGTTCTTGTTGATGTTGTTCTCAAACAGAGGCATCGCCTTGCCGAAGATCATGGCCTTGCCCTGCTGGCACATAACCATGCGCTGGCCGGCCTCGACACCGTAGTTGGGCATGTAACCGGCCTTGGTCATCTCTTCGATGGCGTTGAGGAGGTTGAGCATGTTGTCAGAGGTGAAAGCGTACTTGAGATCATCGGTGAAAGCGTTGGTGAGACCGGCCATGACGCCCATGATGTTGGGAACGTCGGAGGCGGTGACGCCGGAGTTAGCGAACACGAAGCCGAAGCAGTCGGAGGTGGTACCGGCCTTGAGGATCTCAAGGAACTCTTCGTAGGTCCAGCCTTCGGACTGGATCTTTGCGACGTCAGCACCGGCGGCCTCGAGCATCTCACGGTTTGCGCCGAGAGACTGGATGGTTATGTAGAGGGGCAGACCGTAGGCTTTTCCTTCGATGGACATGTAGTCCATGGCGTTCTGGTCGTAGTCAGCGAGTCTGTCAGCATCCATGTAGTCGGCGATCTCAACGCCGACGCCCAGCTCTACAAGAGAGCCGATGGTGGAGTAGGAAACCTCAGCGATGTCAGGAGCCTCGCCGGAGGTAGCCATGGTGGACAGCTTGCTGTTGTGATCGTCCCAAGAGGTCTTGATGACTTCGATGTGGAGGTTGGGATACATCTCGGTGAACTCAGCGGCCCACTTGTCGATGTCGTCGAGGTAGGTGCCGGTCACAGGGGGAACCATAACGGTGATGGTGTCCTCTGCGGCAGCGGGAGTTTCCTCTGTGGGAGCCTTGGACTCTTCTGCTGCGGGAGCCTGGGTCTGCTCGGCTGCGGGCTGAGAGCCGCAGGCGCACAGCGCAAACACCATGACCAGAGCCAGAAGCATTGCGATGATCTTTTTCATTGTTATTCTCCTTATCAAAATTTTATCTCCAGCCCGTCTCCAGGCAAAGATGACATTGTAGGTGGGAAGCCATCCCGATTTGGCTTTTCTTTTTCCCACTGGCAGTCTATGTACACCGGCGACCCCTCAGTCAACTTTACGGCTGCCCGCATCATCCGATGCTGTCAAACTCGATAAACAGTCTGTACTGATCCCCGCGGTAGACGGAATAGGTTGCCTCGACGGGGCGGCCAAGTTCGTCGGACACATGCCGCTCGATGTGCAGCACCGCCGCGCCCTTGGGAATCTGAAGCAGCTCCGCCTGCTCGTCGGTTGCAAGCACGGCCTCCATGTACTGGTTGCCGGTGACAAGCTTCAGCCCGCGGCCGCGCAGCTTTTCGTAGATCGAGCCGTGGTCGAGGTCGGCGCTGAGAATGTCGCCGCAAAGCTCGCGGCTGAGCGCGGTGGACTCGATGGCCATCGGCGTATCGTCGGCAAGGCGGAGGCGCTTTATCAGCACGTATTCCTGCCCGACGCCGATGTGCAGATCCTTTGCAATAATGTGGTCGGCCTTCATCACGCCTGCGAACAGCACCTTTGAACTGGGCTTTCTGCCGCGGCGCAGCATATCCTGCGAGAAGCCGGATGCGCGCATCAGCGGCTGCACGACCTTGTTTGCGGCCACGAAAGTGCCCTTGCCCTGAATGCGATATACGACACCGTCAGCCTCAAGGTCGTTCAGCGCGTGGCGCACGGTCATTCTCGTCGTGTCGTACTTGGCGCTGAGATCGCGCTCGGACGGGAGGCACTGATTCGGCCCGTAAATTTTTACTTCTATCTGCCTGAGGATCTCGTCCTTGATAAGCTTATAGATGGGCTGGGCAGAACCTGCGCTCACATCATCACCGTCCTTGTCTGGTGTACTCCTATTGGCCTATACCAGTTTCGTGAATGATTCTAAACATTTTTTGCTGTTAAGTCAATAGAAAAAGGTCGATTTACCCTTGGCTCGGGTACGTTTCAGCACTTTGCACTGTTTTGGTACTGGAATTTAATACAATATTCACATACCCCGCCGCCCCCTTGGCGTCCCCTCTTAAGTAGCAAAGCCGCGCCGTGCCCGAGCCGCAGCGAGACGCTGGCGGCCATCGGCCGCCTGATGGTTCGCCAGTCTCGGTATGCTGCCATTGGATAAGAGAAAAGGCCGTGTCAAGACCTCCCCCTCCTCATCCGGATATTTTCTGCGATTTGTCCGGTTGACTTGGCGCGGAAAATCTGCTATAACGTACTCGGAAAAAGGCGGAGCCTTTTCCGAAATTCTACGGAGGTGAATGTTCATGGATAGTTGCGATAGTACAGGCCGAATCCGCAAACGCGGTCGGAACAGCGCCGTGGCTGCGCGTGCATCCGTGAGCATCGGGTAGCACGCTCCGTTTTGCTGCGCACCTTTCGCACCGCGTCAGAGCTTCCCTACGGTCGCAATCATCTGAAGCGGTGTATTTTTACGCCCATTTTCAGGACTGGAGGAGTGCGCAATGAAGATAAATATTTTCCGTAACAAGGACTACGCGGCGGAGCTGGTAGAGCTGATCCGCCGCACCGGAGACCGGCAGCGCCTGCCGGAACTGCTTTCGGACTATCACGACAAGGACATCGCCGAGGCCGTGACCCGCCTGTCGGCGGACGAGCGCCGCGAGCTGTACCGGCTCCTCGGCACGCAGCGGGTGTCCGAGATTTTTTCCTATCTCGACGACGCAGAGCCGTATATCAACGAGCTGCCGGTGGAGCTGGCCGCGAAGGTCGTCTCCGGTATGGACGCCGACGACGCCGTGGACGCGCTGGACGATCTGTCCGGCGACAAGAAGCAGGCTCTGGTCGAGCGGCTCGGCAGCGGCGCGCAGACCGATGTGCAGCGCATCCTCGCCTACGGCGAGGACGAGATCGGCAGCTGCATGACCAATAATTATATCTGCATCTCCGAGGCGCTGACGATCCGCGGCGCGATGAGCGAGCTTGTGCAGCAGGCTGGGGAGCACGACAACATTTCGACCCTGTATGTTGTGGACGCGCAGGGGCACTTTGCAGGAGCTATCGACCTGAAGGATCTCATCATCGCCCGTGAGGGCGACCGGCTTGAGGACATTATCAGCCGCTCCTACCCCTACGTGTTCGAGCATGACCGGATAGACGACTGCATTGAACGCATCCGCGACTACGACGAGGACTCGCTGCCGGTGCTGGCGCAGGACGGACACATCGCGGGCATCCTCACCTCGTCGGACATCGTGGAGCTGGTCGATGATGCGATGGGCGACGACTACGCAAAGCTCGCTGGTCTGACCTCCGAGGATGACCTGAAGGAACCAGTGACGGTCAGCATGAAAAAGCGCCTGCCATGGCTGATAGCGCCGCTGTTTCTGGGAATGGCGGTATCCTCGGTCGTGGGGATGTTCGAGTCTGTGGCGGCGGCGCTGCCGATAGTGATCTGCTTCCAGTCGCTGGTGCTGGACATGGCGGGCAACGTCGGCACTCAGTCGCTGGCTGTCACCATCCGCGTGCTGATGGACGAGGATCTGACGGCGCGGAAAAAGCTGTCGCTGCTGGTGAAGGAGATGAAGATCGGCTTCCTGAACGGGACAAGCCTCGGCGTGATGGCGCTGGTGTTTCTCGGCGTGTACGTGCACGTGTTCAAGGGCTACGCATGGCTCTCGGCGTTTTTGATCTCCGGCTGCGTGGGCGTGTCGCTGGTCGCGGCGATGGTCATCTCAAGCCTTGTCGGCACGGTGATACCGATGTTTTTCCACCGCATACATATTGACCCCGCCGTCGCTTCAGGGCCGCTGATCACGACCGTGAACGACCTCGTCGCCGTCGTCACCTATTACGGCCTCGCCGCGGTGTTTCTGATAAATATATTTAACATATGAAAGGAATCGTGAGGGACGGCTCAATAGCCGTCCCTCACGATATTTAGTGCGTTCTCTCTTTTCCACTCTGCTCTGGTCTCTAATCTGGCGATCCCTTTCCCCAGTGCGCGCACTGGGGAAAGGGGTCGCCAGTCTTGAATTATTGCCATTAGGCAAAAGAAAAGGCAATATAAAGACCCACAGCACACAACGCCCCCGAATGCGGCCGGATGGCTGCATTCGGGGGCGTCTTCATTTACACATTCACAGCTCGAACAGATTGATCTGGCTGCTCTCGGGCATATCGCCGAGCGCGCCGAGGGCTTTCAGCTGCTCAAGGTGCGTCTGGCTGACCTTGGGGCAGTCACGGCTCAGCTCCTCAACGGAGATGTACCGCTTCCCGCTCTCCTTGATGCGCGCAAGGTCGATCGCCGCAGACTCTCCCAGTCCGGAGATGGCCACGAACGGCGGACGCAGGCGTTTCTCATCCGCAAGCATGAACTTCGTTGCGTCCGATTCATACAGGTCTATCGGCGCAAACTCGAAGCCGCGCATATTGAACTCATAAACAGCTTCAAGCGTGACCAGCAGATCCTCCTGGTTCGCGGTGAGGTCGGTACGGCGGCGCATATCGTTGATACGGCGGCGGACGTCGTCGGTGCCGCCGGTCATCATCGCCGCGTCGAAGCCGCCCTTCTGGCTGCGGCGGTAGAAATACGCCGAATAGAACGCCAGCGGCTTATGCACTTTGAACCACGCGATACGGAAGGCCATCATGACGTACGCGACGGCATGCGCCTTCGGGAAGAGGTAGGCTATCTTGCGGCAGGACTCGATGTACCAGTCCGGTACGCCCTTGTCTCGCATCTGCTGCTCGGCATCGCCGGGGAACTCGCCGCTCTTCTTTACCTTGCCCTTACGCACGGCCTCCATGGTCTTGAATGCAAGCGCGGGCGCGATGCCGACGGAGATGAGGTAGATCATGATATCGTCGCGGCAGCCGACCGTCTCGTTAACGGTAGCGACGCCGTTGACTATCAGGTCGCGGATGTTGCCCGCCCAGACGTCGGTGCCGTGCGAGAAGCCGGACAGCCTTATCAGCGTGTCAAACTGCTTGGGCTGCGTATCCACAAGCATCTGCCGCGTGAACGGCGTACCGAACTCGGGTATGCCGATGGTGCCGGTCTTGCCGATTATCGGGTCGTCGTCCGGCAGCCCCAGCACGGCGGGGCTTGTGAATATCGACATGGTGTCGGGGTCGGAGAGCAGTATCTTCTGCGCGTCGACCCGCTCGCCCATCTGCTCGGACAGATCCTCCATCATGCGTATCATGGTCGGGTCATCATGCCCCAGCTCGTCGAGCTTGAGGAGGTTCGCCTCCATGCAGTGATATTCAAAATGGGTGGTGATAATGTCGCTGTTCGGGTCGTCTGCCGGATGCTGGACGGGGCAGAAATCCGTCACGTCCATGTCCTGCGGCACGACGACGAGGCCGCCTGGGTGCTGACCCGTGGTGCGCTTGATGCCGACAAGCCCCAGCGCGAGGCGGTTCTCCTCGGCCTTGGTCGTCTTTATCCCGCGCTCCTCGAGATATTTCTTGACATAGCCGTAGGCGGTCTTTTCGGCGAGGGTGCCTATCGTTCCGGCGCGGAAAACATGGTCGGAGCCGAACAGCGTCTCGGTATATTTATGCGCCTTGGCCTGATATTCGCCGGAGAAGTTGAGGTCAATATCGGGGGTCTTTTCGTTGCCTGGGAAGCCGAGGAAGGTCTCGAACGGGATATCGAAGCCGTCACGGTTCATGCGCGTGCCGCATTCGGGGCAGTCCTTTTCCGGCATGTCCGCGCCGCAGCCATAGCTGCCGTCGGTGATGAACTCCGAGTGCTTGCACTTGGGGCAGACGTAGTGCGGCGGGAGGGAGTTGACCTCCGTGATACCTGACATGAACGCCACCATCGACGAGCCGACAGAGCCACGCGAGCCGACCAGATACCCGTTTTCGAGCGAGTTCTGAACCAGCTTCTGCGCGCTCATGTAGATAACGTCGTAATGGTGGTCAAGTATTGTGTTGAGCTCTACGTCAACGCGATCCTTGACGATGGCGGGCGGCTCGTCGCCGTAGATGCGGTGCATCTTGGTGTACACCAGCTCCTTGAGCTGCTCGGCGGAGCGCTCGATCTTAGGCGGGAACAGATCCTTCGGCAGCAGCTCTATCTCGTCTATCTGGTCTGCTATGGCGCGGGTGTTCGTGATGACAACCTCGCGTGCCACATCCTTGCCGAGGTACTCGAACTCCGCCAGCATCTCGTCGGTCGTGCGGAAATATATCGGACAGCCGCGGTCGGCGTCCGAGAATTTCTTTGCGGCCTGCAAAATCTTGCGGTACTGCTCGTCCTCGGGGTCGAGGAAGTGCACGTCGCTCGCGGCGATGACGGGCTTATCCAGCTTGCGGCCAAGCTCAAGGATGGTGCGGTTGTAGTCCTGAAGCACCGTCACATCCTTCACGACGCCGTTATCCACAAGGAAGCCGTTGTTGCATATCGGCTGTATCTCAAGGTAATCGTAGAACAACGCGATCTTTTTCAGTTCCTTCTCGCTCGCGCCCTTCATCACCGCGCCGTACAGCTCGCCCATGCCGCAGGCGGAGCCGACGATGATGCCCTCGCGGTGCTGTATCAGCAGGCTCTTCGGTATCGTCGGGGAGCGGTGGAAATATTTAAGATAGGACTGGGAGATCATCTCGTAGAGGTTCTTCAGTCCCTTTTTGTTCTTGACCAGCAGGATCATGTGGTAGGTCTTGGCCACGTCCGTGCGGCGCAGGGAGTGGTACACTGTCTCGATATCGTCGAGCGTCCGCGCGCCCTGCTGGCGCAGCATGGGCAGGAACTTGTCCATCATGCGCGCGACGACCATTGCGTCGTCTGAGGCACGGTGGTGATTGAACTGCGGGAGGTTGAGGTGGTTCGAGACGATGTCAAGCTTGAAGCGCTTCAGCTCCGGCAGCAGCGCCTGAGCCAGCGCCAGCGTATCGAGAAACACCGGCGAGAACTTCAGCCCGCAGCGGTTCGAGGCGGCAGCCATGAAGCCAACGTCAAAATGCGCGTTATGCGCGACAAGCGGCCTGTCCCCTGCAAATTTCAGGAACATCTCCATCGCCTCTTTCTCAAGCGGCGCGTCGGCGACATCGCTGTCGCGGATGCCGGTGAGCTGGGTGATGTCGGGCGGGATGTGCCGCTGGGGGTTGACGAAGGTGTTGAACTCCGCCTTTATCTCGCCGCCGGAGAAGATGACCGCACCGATCTCGGTCATGCGGTCGTTCATTGCGTTGAGTCCCGTCGTCTCGATATCGAAGGCGACAAACTCCGTGTCGAGCGGGAGCTTGCTCTTGCCGATGACGGCGTTGTTGCCGTCCATATCGTTGACAAAGTAGGCTTCCATGCCGTAGATGATCTTGACGCCGTACTTTTTACCGGCCTTCCACATATCCGGAAACGCCTGCGCGACGCCGTGATCCGTCACGGCGATGGCGGGCATGCCCCAGTACGCGGCGCGCTCTACGACCTTTGCGGGGTCGGTCAGCGCGTCAAGTGCAGAGAAGCGGGTGTGCAGATGCAGCTCCACGCGTTTTTCCTCGGCGTTGTCGGGGCGTATGTAGCGCTTGCCCTTGACGATGTTGCGCGGGTCAAGGATCATGTCGTCGTCGTATTTGCTGTATATTATCTCGCCCTGCACGATGAGATGGTCGCCCACCTTGACCTTGTCGATGATGGACTGATCGTCGTCGGAGCGGAGAAAGCGGGATATCTTGATGGAGCTGGTGCGGTCGGTGATGTCGAAGCCCAGCACCGCGCCGCCGCGCTTCTGAAGCACGCGGCTCGTCACGGCGACGACGTCGCCCTCGACCGTCACCTTACCGGATTCGAGACTCAGCGTATTCATCGGGACGGGGTGCTGCTTTATCGCGCGGCCGTAGAGCACGTCGCCCTTCGGCGCGTCGCCGGAGGCGGGGGCTTTGCCGGTCGTCGCGGATGTGGAGGCAAGCTTCGGGCGCGGGAAGTCCGGCGCCATGCCGACGCCGCTCAGCCCGTAGTCGGCCTTCAGCCGCTCGCTCAGGGTCTGAAGCTCGGCTGGAGACGGCATCGCCGCGAACCACGCCGCGACCGTCATCGTCAGCTCCGACGCGTCCACCTGCACGTCCGTCACATATGCCTTGTCAAGCCCGCCGCTGAACGCCGCCAGATCGGCGCAGCCCGGAAATATTTCAAGAAACGGTGTATGCTCGCTCATTGCTGCTCCTTGTCGTTTTCTATAAGCTCTGTGAGCGCGTCGCACAGGCGCTCATACGGGTAGGTGCCGAGCACCTGCCCCTTCTTGAAAAGTATACCCTTGCCCTTGCCGCCCGCGACGCCGTAGTCGGCCTCGCGCGCTTCGCCCGGGCCGTTGACAACGCAGCCCATGACAGCGACGGTAATGTCGCGGTCGATGTTTTTGACCCGCGCCTCGACGTCCTTCGCAAGGGAGATGAGGTCGATTTCCGTCCTGCCGCAGGTTGGGCAGGAGACGAACTTCACGCCGCCGGAGCGCAGCCCCGAGGCCTTGAGTATCGCGACCCCCGCCGCGACCTCGCGCACGGGGTCGGCGGTCAAGGAAACGCGTATCGTGTCGCCGATGCCCTCGCACAGGAGCGTGCCTATGCCGACGGCGGACTGTATCGTCCCGTTCCACTCCGTGCCCGTCTCGGTCACGCCGAGGTGCAGCGGGTACGGGAAGCACTCCGCCGCCATGCGGTAGCTCGCTATCGTCAGCGGCACGGAGGATGTTTTGAGCGAAAGGCAGATATCGTCGAAGCCGTATTTATTCAGCAGCGCGACGTGTCCCCGCGCGCTCTCGACCATCGCCTCCGGGCAGGGGTGTCCGTATTTTTCGATGAGCCGCGCCTCTAAGCTGCCGGCGTTCACTCCGATGCGGATCGGGATGTTCCGCGCGCGGCAGGCTTCGGCCACGGCCTTGACGTTCTCCTCCCCGCCGATGTTGCCGGGGTTGATGCGTATCTTGTCCGCGCCGCGCGCCGCCGCCTCAAGGGCGAGCCGGTAGTCGAAGTGGATGTCCGCCACCAGCGGCATATCCACCCGCTCCTTTATCTCCGATATCGCCTGCGCCGAGCGCATATCCGGCACTGCGACTCGCACGATGTCACAGCCCGCGGCGGCAAATTCGCGTATCTGCGCCGCGGTGGCCTCGGCGTCCCACGTCTTGGTGTTGCACATCGACTGCACGGAGACCTTCGCCCCGCCGCCGACCGCGACGCCGCCCACGTTTATTCTCTTTGTGTTTTCTCTTTTCATCAGCCTGTCACTATCCTGATTATATCATTGAACATCACGTACACCATCAGCGCCAGCAGCAATACCATACCGGCAGCGTGGATGTAGCCCTCGTACTTGGGGTCGAGCTTTTTGCGCGTTATCGCTTCTATTATACATGTGATGATGAGCAGGAACACCCTGCCGCCGTCAAGCGCGGGGATCGGCAGCATATTCATGACGGCGAGGTTCACCGCGATGAACGCGCCGAAATAGAAGATGCTGAAGAGCGCGTCGCTCACGGACTCGGCCTGCTCGCCCGTCTGCGCCATCATATCCACGATGCCGACAGGCCCCGCCATATCCTTCACACCGACGTTGCCGCTCACAAGCTCGGAAAGTCCCATCCACACCATGCGCACGAATTCCATGCAGGTGTTCCACGTGTTCTCTATCTTCGCCCCTATCGTCGCTTCCTCGACGCCGAACAGAAAGCCGTACATCTTGTTCTCGTAGCCCTCGTATTCCAGCGGCACAAGCTTGAAATCCTCAAGCTTCACCTTTTTCCCGTCGCGGATGACGACGATGTCATAGCTTCCGTCGCCCTTGGAGATGAAGTCGGACACGTCGTAATACTGGTATATCCTGTGCCCGTCGATGCTGTAAAACCTGTCGCCCTGCTGAAGCCCCTCGGCGCTCTCGTAGGGACAGCCATCGATAAAGCCCGCCAGCACCGGCACGCGGAAGGCCTGCGCGTTGGCGTAGAGGCACGCGACGATGACAAAGCCCAGCACGAAGTTCATAAACGAACCGGCCGCAAGGATTATCACGCGCTTCCACGCGGCCTGATTCGTAAATGCGCGCGGGTCTTTCGACTCCTCGTCCTCTCCGGTCATGGCGCAGAAGCCGCCGAATGGGATGCAGCGCAGCGAATAGGTCGTCTCGCCCTTCTGCTTTTTGAATATGGCGGGGCCCATGCCGACCGCGAACTCCTCGACCCGCACTCCGCAGGCTTTCGCCGCGGCGAAGTGGCCAAGCTCGTGGATGATGATGAGCACGCCGAAGATAAGGATCGCTATGAGGATGTAGACAATAGTCATTTTGAATAATGCTCCCTGACAAATGCTCTGGCGGCGGCGTCGGCTGCCAGTATGGTTTCAAGATCGGCCTCCTGTGTGCTGCCGAGTACCTCCACTGCGGCGGCGGCGCAGTCATAAATGCGGTTGTAGCCCAGTTTATGCTGCAGGAACAGCCCCACAGCCACTTCGTTTGCCGCGCTCATCACGCAGGGCACGGTTCCGCCCGCGCGCGCCGCGTCCATCGCAAGGCGCAGGCAGGGGGTCTTTTCATAGTCGGGCGCTTCGAAGCTGAGGTCTTTGAGCTTCCAGAAATCGAGCCGGTCGAACATCGACTCTCGGCGCTCAGGATAAGTCAGCGCGAGCTGAATCGGCAGCCCCATGTCCGGTACGCCGAGCTGGGCGATGACAGTTCCGTCCACGAGCTCTACCATAGAGTGTATGACGCTCTGCGGGTGGATTACCACCTGAATGTCGTCAGGCGTCACGCCGAAGAGGTGCATCGCCTCGATGAATTCAAGCCCCTTGTTCATCATCGTCGCACTGTCGACGGATATCTTCGCGCCCATGCTCCAGTTTGGATGCTTCACGGCCTGTTCGGGCGTGACGTCCTCCAGCTCCTCGCGGGGTCTGCCGCGGAAGGGGCCGCCGGAGCCGGTGAGCAGGATTTTTTTGAGCTCGCCCTTCCCGCGCCCCATGAGGCACTGGAAGATGGCGGAGTGCTCGGAGTCGACAGGCACTATCTCCGCGCCCGTCTCCGCCGCGCGGCGCATGACTATGCTGCCCGCGCAGACAAGCGTCTCCTTGTTTGCAAGCGCTATGCGCTTTTTCTCGTCGATGGCGGCAAGAGTCGGCTTCAGCCCGACCGCGCCCGACACCGCCGTCACAACGCAGTCGGATGAGGCGAGAGTCGCGGCCTCGATGAGGCCGGCCATGCCGTAGCCGACGCGGATGTCCGTGTCTGCGACGGCGATTCTGAACTGCTTTGCCGCGTCCTCGTCGTAGACCGCGACGAATTCGGGCTTGAGCCGCCTGGCCTGTTCTTCGAGCAGTTCGATCTTTCTGTTTGCGGTCAGCGCCGCAACGCGCATACCGATATGCTCGGCGACTGCGATCGTCTGCCGCCCGATGGAACCGGTGCAGCCAAGTATTGAAATGGAATTTACCATGTTGATACCTCTTTTGTATATCTCATACAGCCCCGCCGCCTCTTGGCGCCCCTTCTAGTGGAGCTGTCGCGTCAGCGCCCGAGGGATAGAAAAGCCTAAAGCTATTGCCAATATGCAAAAGGCACCTCACACCCCAAGACGCTCCGTAGGGGACGGTCTCTGTGCCGTCCCGCGCCCATCACACTCTGAGCGTGCGCAGATACGCTTTGTGCTCATCCGTCACGCGGTAGCTCTCTATCGCCTTCTGGATGGTCTTATTGTGCGTCCACGGCGCGAGCCGGCGCTCCTCAAGATACGGCAGCGCCTCATTATAATTCTTTGCAAGCACCGTCGCAAAATACCACGCCTGCATCATGTTCAGATAATATTTATCGTAGCCGCCGAAGCGCCCGTCGTCTGCCGCGGCAACGATGTCCGCGTATTCCGTGTGGAAGTCCTCGCCGAGGTACCAGCGCATCAGCAGCCCTATCGCGTAGCGCCGCGTGTACACATGCTCAGACGCTATCCAGCGGCGAATGTTCCCCATAAGCTCCGCCCTGTGCGCGCCAAGCACCTTCGGGTTGAGCTGATCGCAGGTCGCCCAGTTATCTACATACGGCAGGAACTTCTCCAGCGCCGCGACGCAGTCCGCGTAATCGCCGATATACTCTATCAGGAACGCGTGCAGCGCGTACTCCTCGAAGTACTCATGCGGCAGCACAGACATGAACCGCGCTGCCGTCTCCGTCCCGCGCAGCTCCTTCGCCAGAGCGCGCAGCGCCGGAGTGCGCACGCCTATGACCGTTTCGGGCGCGACCGTCGGCATCAGCTTCGAGTTAAACGCTTTGAACCCCTCGTCCTGCAGGGCGAAGAGCCGCGCCTGTATCTCCGTCACGGGTTCTTCACCCCACCGTAGCGCCTGTCGCGGTGCCGGAAGGCGGCGATGGCCTTGTCCAGTTCATGCGGCGTGAAGTCCGGCCACAGCACGTCCGTGAAGTAAAACTCCGAATATGCGCACTGCCACAGCAGGAAGTTCGATATCCGCTGCTCTCCGCCGGGGCGGATCATCAGGTCGGGGTCGGGGATGCCGGCGGAATAGAGGTAGCCGGAGAACTGCTCCTCGGTCAGTTCGCCGTCCGCCCTGCCCTCGGCGACGTCGCGCGCATAGCGCTTCGCGGCGTGGATTATCTCGTCGCGCCCGCCGTAATTGAGGCAGATGTTCGCCTGAAAGCCCTCGTAGCGCTCGGAGATCTCGTTGGTCTTGGCGACTAGCGCCTGCAGCTCCGGACTGAGCGCCGTCACGTCGCCGAACACCTTCATGCGTATCTTGTCACGCTCCATGGTGTCTATCGCCTCGTGGAGGTACTTCTCCAGCAGCTTCATTATGGACTTGACCTCGTCCTCCGGACGCTTCCAGTTCTCTGTCGAGAAGGCGTACACCGTGAGGTAGTCGACGCCGATGTCCCTGCAGTAGGTCGCGATCTTCCGGAAATTCTCCGAGCCCGCGGCGTGACCCGCCGTGCGCGGGAGGCCGCGCTTCTTTGCCCAGCGGCCGTTGCCGTCGAGAATAATGGCAATATGGCGGGGGAGGCCGGATGTCTCCCGCTCCCCCGCCGTATTTCTCTTTTTAAACCACGCCATCTCAGATCTCGGTAAGCTCTTTTTCCTTGGCGGCGATTATCTTGTCGATTTCCTTGGCGTAATCGTCGGTGAGCTTCTGGATATCCTTCTCGGCGTTCTTGTAATCGTCCTCGGTGATCTCGGAAGCCTTCTGCTGCTTCTTGAACTTCTCGATAGCTTCGCGGCGGACGTTTCTGATGGCGACCTTGTATTCCTCGCCGTACTTCTTGGTCTGCTTGACCAGATCCTTACGGCGCTCCTCGGTCAGCGGCGGGAACACGAGACGGATCATGCGGCCGTCGTTCTGGGGGTTGATGCCGAGATCGGAGGCAAGGATAGCCTTCTCGATGCCCTTGAGGACGCTCGCGTCCCAAGGCTGGATCAGCAGGGAGCGGGGGTCGGGCGTGGCGATGGACGCGACCTGCTGGATGGGCGTGGGAGAGCCGTAGTAGTCGACCTCGATCTGGTCGAGCACGGCGGCGTTCGCGCGGCCGGCGCGGATGGTTGCGAGCTGAGTGCTGAGCGCCTCGCAGGTCTTTTTCATTTTCTGTTCAAATTCTTTGTAGTCGGACATGTTTTTACCTCCGTTTATGTTGATTTTTTATTTTACCAGTGTGCCGAGCTTTTCGCCGCCAAGAACGCGGACGATATTCTCCGGCTCCGCCAGTGCGAACACGATGACCGGAATGTTGTTATCCATGGCAAGGCTCGTCGCCGTGGTATCCATCACGGCGAGATGGCGCGCAAGCACCTCGTCATAGCTTATCTCATCAAACTTCACGGCGCTCGCGTCGACGCGCGGGTCGGCGGAATAGACGCCGTCTATGTTCTTCGCAAGGAGTATCGCGTCGGCATGTATCTCCGCCGCGCGCAGCACCGCCGCGGTATCGGTGGAGAAAAACGGCGCGCCGCTGCCGCCCGCAAACAGGACTATCTCGCCCTGCTGCATGTATTCGATGCTCTTTCTCGTGTCGTACCGCTCGCCGACGCCCTGAATGTCAACTGCGGTCATAACTCTGGCCTTCGCGCCCATCTGGCGGAACACGTCGCACACCGCAAGGCAGTTCATGCAGGTTGCAAGCATACCCATCCTGTCGGCACTGACGCGCTCGACCTTGCCCGCGCCGTCCTTGACGCCGCGCCAGAAGTTGCCGCCGCCGATGACGATGCCAACCTCGACGCCCATCTCCGCGCACTTTTTGACCGTCGCGCAGACCTTGGACACAAAGTCGAAATCGAAGCCGGTATGCTTCTCTCCGGCGAGAGCCTCTCCGCTTATCTTGAGTACGACGCGCTTGTAAACAGGATCCATATCGCTTCTCCTTTATATATCAAGTATGCCCATTATCACGATGCCGATAACGACCGCGAGGATGCACAGATAATGCTTCTTCGATAGCTTTTCCTTCAGGAATATCCGACCCCATACAACGGAGGCCACGCAGTAGGAGGAGATAATCGGTGCGGCAAAGGCGACGTGCTCGGTGTCGGCAAGGGCGTAGATATAGAAGAACTGGCCGATGGTCTCGAATATCGCGCCGGTGTACTTCGGCGCTTCCTGCTTTGCGACAAGGCGCTGCTTCTTCACGACCGTGACATAGAACAGCGACACGAGGCCGACGACAAGGAAGGTCAGCTCGTAGGCGACGTTTGCGGAGTCCTCATTGATTATCTCCAAAACGCGGCTGTCGGCAAAGGTGCCGAGCGCGTCAAGCAGGCAATAGACTATCGGGATAAATATGGCGATCCAGCTCTTGGCGTAGTGCCGGTTGCTGGCGTCCTGCCTTGCGCGGCGAAGCTCCTCGTCCTCGTTCGCCTCGGTAAAGCCAAGCCCGATAACGCCGATGCACACGAGCGCCACAGCGACAAGCGCCACGGGCGGCACCTCGTCCCCGATGCCGACGGTGATTATCGTCAGCACCGCGACTATCGCGCCGGAGCTGTTGCATATCGGGGAGGATATCGAAAGCTCGATATATCTAAGCCCCAGATATCCCACCGCCATCGACACTATGTACAGTGCCGACACGGGCAGATACGTCAGGATAACTTCCAGATTAATCTCCACGCCGCCGATGAATATCTCATACGCCGCGTGCAGACCCATCACGATACCGACCGCCGTGACCATCTTGAGATGGGAGTATTTGTCCTTCTCATCCTGACAGCCGATCTTTGAAAACAGGTCAGAGCCGCTCCAGCAGAGAAGCGCAATGACCGCAAACCAGAACCACATTGTTAGGAAAACTTCCTTTCACCTATATATATTCCAAATGATTTTACCACAGCCTCTCCGTTTTGACAATTCCCAAATGACAAATTATGCGCGGCGCGGGGCATATAATTGCCGTATGGAAGTAATCTACATAGACAGTCTGTTTTTTCTGAACCTCGGCGTGGACTATCTGCTGTGCCTCGCCTCGGCGCGGATATGCGGGCTATACCTCCGGCGGCGGCGCTACGTCCTCGCGGCGCTGCTCGGCGCGGCGTATTCCGTGGCGGTGTACCTGCCGGGGCTGGGCTTTCTCGCCTCGTGGCCTGGGAAGCTCGCCGCCGCGGCGCTGATGTCGCTCGTGGCCTACGGGCGCGAGAAGCGGCCGATGCGCTGCTATGCGGTGTTTCTCGCGGTGTCCGCCGCGTTCGGCGGGGCGCTGTGGGCGATGTCGATATCCGCGGGAGCGGGCGGAAGTGCCCCGATGCCGCTTGCGGTGTTCGTCCCGGCCTTCGCGCTGTGCTACGCTGGGCTGAGCCTGATTTTCCGCCGCCGCGCAAGGCTTGCGGAGGAAAAGCGCGTCGCCGTGGAGCTGCGGTTTCTGAGGCGCGAGGCGCGGTTCATGGCGCTGCTCGACACCGGCAATTCCCTCTTCGACCCGGTCAGCGGCATGGAGGTCATGGTCGTCTCGGCGCACGCCCTCTCGCCCGTTTTCGCGGACTACCCCGGCCTTGCCGCCTGCCCCGCCGTGGAGCTTGTCGAGCGCGCCGCGCGATTCCCGGAGCTTGCCGGCCGGTTCCGCCTGATACCGTATTCCGCCGTCGGCGGCGCGGGACTGCTGGCGGCCTTCCGCCCGGACGCATTGACCGTAGGCGGCGAGACGCGCGCGGAGCTGCTGGCCGCAGTGTCGCCGGAGCTTCAGGGGGACGGCTTTGAGGCCGTCATATGACTGTCGGAACTGAGTTTTAAAAAGGAGCTATTCATGTTATGTAAACCTCAAATCCTCTTTCTCCGCGAGCGAATTCTGTCCATACTCGGTCTGGAGCCGCCCTCGGTTTTTTACATCGGCGGCAGCGACACACTGCCGCCGCCACTGGAAAAGGCCGAGGAGGACGAGTGCGTCGCCCGTCTGGAAAGCGGCGATGACGCCGCGCGGCGCGAGCTTATCGAGCACAATCTGCGCCTTGTAGTGTATATTTCGAAGCGCTTTGAGAACACAGGCATCAACATCGAGGATCTGATATCCATCGGCACCATCGGGCTTATCAAGGCCGTGAACACCTTCAATTCCGGCAAGAAGATAAAGCTTGCGACCTACGCCTCGCGCTGCATCGAGAATGAGATCCTGATGTATCTGCGCAAGATAAGCTCGCAGCGCACCGAGGTCAGCTTCGATGAGCCGCTGAACACCGACTGGGACGGCAACGAGCTGCTGCTCTCGGACATTCTCGGCACAGACGAGGACGAAGTGTCGCGCCCGCTGGAAGATGACGCCGACCGGCAGATGCTTATGGCGGCCATCGACTGCCTGAACGAGCGCGAAAAAACGATAATCCTCATGCGCTTCGGGCTGTCCGGCTCCGGCGAGTACACGCAGAAGGAGGTGGCCGACATGATGGGCATCTCGCAGAGCTATATCAGCAGGCTTGAAAAGAAGATAATCGATCGGCTGCGCCGCGAGATGCTGCGGCAAATGCAGTGTTGAAAACGCGGCGCAGGTCGGGTATAATATCCATATCACTCCTATGGAGGCAGATATGGATATTTTCGATCTTATCGGGCCGATAATGGTCGGCCCTTCAAGCTCGCATACGGCGGGAGCGGTGCGCATAGGGCTTGTCGCGCGGCGGCTGCTTGGCGAGGAGCCGGTGCGGGCGGAACTGCTGCTGCACGGCTCGTTTGCCGATACCGGCCGCGGCCACGGCACAGACAGGGCGCTCATCGCGGGGCTGCTGGGCATGGAGCCGGACGATTCCCGCATTCCGGACAGCTTCGATCATGCTGCGGAGCATGGGCTGAAGTTTGAGTTCGGCACCTGCACCCTGCGCGAGGCGCACCCGAACAGCGTGCTGCTGCGCGTGACGGGCGGCAGCGGAAGGCACGTCGAGGTCGTCGGCGCGTCGATAGGCGGCGGGCGGATACAGATACGGCAATTAAACGGTATGCCGCTGTGCTTCTCCGCCGAGCAGCCGACGCTGATAGTCAATAATGAGGATCAGCCCGGCAGCGTCGCGGACGTGTCGAGGCTGCTGGCCGAGCACGGGATAAATATTGCGACGTTTCAGGTCAATCGCAGCTCGCGCGGCGGCACGGCGGTGATGGTCATCGAGTGCGACGCAACGCTCAGCGACGATATCGCCGCGGACATCCGCCGTCTCCCCGGCATCCTTAACGCCGTCTGCGTGTGAAAATCGCCGCGCCAATCTAAAATCTTCGCCGCGAAGCGCCTCCCTTGTGTAAAGGGAGGTGGACAGATTATAATCTGTCCACCTCCCCTAGCAGGGGCGCCCCCCATCATCTCAATTCAAGGAGTCTGTCATGTCTATTTTTTCATCCGTCGAGGAGCTGCTGTCCGAATGCGGGAAGCGGAAGGCTCCGCTCTGGCGGCTCGTAATGGAATACTCCGCCCACGAAAGCGGCATCGAGCCGCAGAAGTCGTGGGACGAAATGTCGTGCCGGCTCTGCGCCATGCGTGACGCCGCCGCCTCGTATGAGCCCGAACAGCGCTCGCGCAGTGGCCTGAGCGGCGGAGACGGCGCAAAGATGGAGCGCTACTACCGCTCCGGCCGCTCGATAGGCGGCGACTTCACCGGCGAGATTCTCACCGCCGCGCTGCGCATGGGCGAATGCAACGCCTGCATGCACCGCATCGTCGCCGCACCCACGGCGGGAGCCTGCGGCGTGATGCCCGCGGTGCTGCTGCCCTACGCCGAAAAATTCGGCTGCCCGGACGAACGCCTCGTCGAGGCGCTGTTCGTCGCGGCGGGCTTCGGCGCAGTTATCGCGACGCGCGCGTCGATATCCGGCGCGGAGGCCGGATGTCAGGCCGAGATCGGCTCGGCGGCAGCGATGTCGGCGGCAGCACTGGTATACCTGCACGGCGGCAGCCCGCGGCAGATGGCGCAGGCCGTGGCGATTGCGCTGAAGAACATGATGGGTCTGGTGTGCGACCCCGTCGCGGGGCTGGTCGAGGTCCCATGCGTCAAGCGCAACGTCGCCGGAGCGATGAACGCGCTCTCCGCGGCGGAGCTTGCTCTCGCCGGAATCGAGTCGCGCATCCCGACGGACGAGGTCATCGATGCGATGCGCGCCGTGGGCGAGGCACTGCCCTCCGCCCTGCGCGAGACCGGTCGCGGCGGCGTTGCCGCAAGCCCGACAGCCGTGGCATTCCGCGAAAATTTTTTCGGCAAGCAGGCTTGACATTTTCCGAAAAATCATTAAAATATCATCGAAATCAGCAAAATCATCAAATTTAAAAAATCGAGAAAACATCGTGCAGCGACAGCGTAAGTCCGGATATTATTCCCGGACTTGCGCTTTTTGTCGTTTTCACGGTGTTTTTCTTATTTAAAAAGGAGATTTGAAAGAATGAATAACGAAAAGCCGCGGCTCTGGACACGGAACTTTGTGCTGATAATAGTCATCAATTTTCTCGTCTTCATGAACCACATCATGCTGCTGTCCACCTTCCCATTCTATATTGAAAGCCTCGGCGGCAGTGAGGCGCTGGCAGGGCTGGCCGCTACGCTGTTCTCGCTCGTCGCGGTGCTCTGCCGCCCCGTCGTCGGCTGGATGCTCGATAACGGCAAACGCCGCGCGATACTGCTGATCGGCCTTGCGGGAATGTTGCTGATGCCGCTGGGCTATGAGCAGATGTTCGTCATTCTGTCGGCGGCGAATATCGTCTCCGTGCTGCTGTATATCCTCTGGGGCAGGAACGACCCGTCCTCCATCTCCCGCAGCCTGCGGATCGCAAAGGACGGTGAGAAAAATGCCTGAAACACGCGGCGAAAAGCTGTTTTTCGGCGTCGTGATGTCGATCCCGATGGCCGTCGGCATGGAGATTTACAACGTCGCCATAAGCATGGGCTATGCGCTCCAGCCCGGTGGACTGAGCGGCATGACCAACGCCGTGTTCCCCGCCGCGCTCGCGGAGGCGGCGTACATGTGGATATTCGTGTTCATCTTCTCGAACCTCTGGGGCAACCGTCTCGGTCACGCGCTGGCAGGGAAAATTATCCGCCCTGGGCAGGATAACCCGTTTTTCGTCACGCTTATGGTGTCCGGCTGCACAGTGCTCGTGATGTGCCCTACGATGAGCATGGCAGCGGCCCTGCTGTTCAGCGTCATCCCCGGTCGCGCCCCGGCGACGGAGCTGTTCGCCGTCTGGGTCGGAACGGTGCTGAAAAACCTCCAGATGGCGCTGCTGTGGAATCTCTTCGCCGCCGGCCCTGTCACCCGCCTGCTGTTCCGCAGTATCTTCCGCCGTGCCCCGCGGGCTTGAATAAAATCACAGCAAAAACCGGCATAGCCGCGTCAGGCAGCTATGCCGGTTTTTGCTATGTCGGTTTGACCGGTTCAAATGAATATTCCGCAGGAAACAACGGACTTCGCCGTCAACAACAACATCAAGTATGTTGAGCGTCAGACTGGCGTTATCGCCTCCGGTTTCTGCGGCACCGACGCCGCTTGGGAGCTGAGCAGCGACGGCACCCTGAACATCACCGGTTCCGGCGCGCTGACAAACGCCAAGGTCGCCAGCGACACCGCATGGCACAGCTACCGCAGCATGATCCGCGTCGTGAACATCAGCGCCGGTATCACCAATCTGCCCGACTTCGCGTTCTTCGGCTGCACCTCTCTCGAAGCTGTGAACTTCGCCGAAAACAGCAGTCTGACCACCATCGGCGGCTCCGCACTTCGCGGCTGCTCTGCTCTCACCGAGCTGACCCTGCCCGACGGCATCCAGACCATCTACGGCAACGCGTTCAGAGACTGCACCGCTCTCACGAGCGTCTATCTCCCCGACAGCGTTTCTTATATGGCAAGCTCCGCCTTCAGTGGCTGCGCCAATGTGGTTCTCAGCGTTGCGGAAGGCAGCTACGCCGAGCAGTGGGCAATAACCAATAACGTCAAGTACGTCAACCACGGCAGCGAGACGACCACTCTTGAAGCGGTCGAAGAGCCTGAGACCACGGTCCCCGTCGAAGAGACTCCGGCAGTTGAAGAGACCGCGAATGTCTGCGGCGATGAGCTCACCTGGAAGCTCGACGAGAAGACCCTGACCATTTCCGGCCGCGGTGGTATGTACAGCTATGACGCCGACAATGCAGCGCCCTGGGCGGCATATGCGGACAATATCGAGAACATCGTTATCGAGAAGCATGTCAAGACCATCGGTGCGTATGCGTTCAGCGGCCTTGAGAAGCTCGTAAGCGTCAGCTTCGACGAGGAGAGCGAGCTTGAGGTCATTGAAGAGTACGCGTTTGCAGGATGCAAGGAGCTTACCGAGATCAAGCTTCCCGAGAAGCTTGAGAAGCTCGGCGAAGCAGCCTTTGCGGACTGCGAGAAGCTGCGCAGCGTTGAACTTCCCGAATCTCTCGTTGAGTTCGAGATAATCACCATCAAGCCCGAGAACGAGGAAGAGCTTGAGGATCGTGAGCCTGTTGAAATATTCGACGGCTGCGACATGAGCATTCTGACTCTGACGGTTGTGAAGGGTTCCGCGGCTGAGGCCTACGCCGTAGACAACGGTATCACTGTTGTCTACGCGGAGGAAGAGGTCGCCGAGCCGGTCGAGGAAGTCACGGAAGCTCCGGCAGAAGAGATTCCCGCAGAGGAAACTCCTGCTGAGGAAGCCCCTGTCGAGGAAACTCCGGCTCCTGCCAAGGAATCCCCCGCAGAGACTCCCGCTCCCGAAACCGAGCCTGCCCCCGACACCCAGCCTGAAGAGTAATTCCATAGCAAAATAAAAGAGCGGCATGGTTTTTAACCATGCCGCTCAACTTGTTTATCATCATTTAAAAGTCCGCCAGTGCAGCTTACCAGCAGCCATATGAGGCATACCGCCCCCTTACAAACAAATGCCCCCGCTTGCCAAGGCAAGCGGGGGTAATTCATTTCAATCCGGTATTCCCGAATTATTTGCCCATGTTCATCTGAGCGGCGACCTCTGCGGCGAAGTCCTCCTGCTTCTTCTCGATGCCTTCGCCCTTCAGGAAGCGAACGGCCTTGACGAACTTGACGGAACCGCCAAGCTCCTTTGCAGCGCTGGCGATATACTTCTCGACGGTCATGGAGCCGTCCTTGACGTACTCCTGCTGGAGCAGGCAGTTCTCTTCGTAGAACTTGTTGAGCTTGCCGAGAACGATCTTCTCCTTGACCTGCTGGGGCTTGGAAGCCATCTTCGGATCCTGATCCATCAGCGCGAGCGCAACTTTTTTCTCCTCAGCGAGAACGTCCTCGGTGACGTCGCTCTTGTCCCAGAAGCGGGGATTCAGAGCCGCGATCTGCATGGCAACGTTCTTGCCGATCTCGGTGGCGTCGATGCCGCCCTCGACAGCGAGGTTGACGAGCACGCCGATCTTGCCGCCGGCATGGACATATGCGACGCTGGTGTTGTCGTCGAAGCGGACGAAGCGGCGGATCTGGAGATTCTCGCCGATGGACATGACCTTCTCAGGCAGGGTCTCGGCGACGGTGAGGTTGGAGCCTGCATACTTGCTGTTCATAAGAGCGTCGATGTCGGCGGGGTTCTCGGTGATAACGGTCTTGCAGATGTCCTTGACAAACGCGACGAACAGATCGCTCTTCGCGCAGAAGTCGGTCTCGCAGTTGACCTCGACGATGGCGCCGACGCCGCACTTCGGGCAGACATCAGCATAAGCCATACCTTCGGCTGCGATGCGGCCGGCCTTCTTCGCGGCCTTGGCGAGGCCCTTCTCACGCAGCCACTCGACTGCCTTGTCCATATCGCCGTCGGTCTCGGTGAGAGCCTTCTTGCAGTCCATCATGCCGACGTTAGTCATTTCACGCAGGGTCTTAACATCCTGAGCAGTAAATGCCATAATAATTATCCTCCTGTATTAAAATCGGGAAAAAGGGGCGTGTTCTGCGCCCCTTTTCTATTTAAAAAATTACTCTTCAGCAGCCTCAGCGGGAGCCTCGACGGTCTCCTCAGCCTCAGCGTCAACGCCCTGACGGCCTTCCTGAACGGCGTTTGCCATGGTGGCGGCGATCAGACGGATGGCGCGGATAGCGTCGTCGTTTGCGGGGATGACGTAATCGACCTCATCGGGGTCGCAGTTGGTGTCAACGATAGCGACGATGGGGATGTGCAGCTTGCGAGCCTCGGCAATAGCGTTGTGCTCCTTGCGGGGGTCAACGACGAACAGTGCGCCAGGGAGCTTCTTCATGTCCTTGACGCCGCCAAGGTACTTCTCAAGCTTCTCCATCTCGCCGAGATGCTTCATAACTTCCTTCTTGGGCAGCATGTCGAAGGTGCCGTCTTCCTGCATCTTCTTGAGCTGAGCCAGACGGTCGACGCGGGTGCGCATGGTCTTGAAGTTGGTGAGCATGCCGCCGAGCCAACGTGCGTTGACGTAGTACATACCGACGCGGGAAGCCTCTTCCTTGACAGCATCGGTCGCCTGCTTCTTGGTGCCGACGAAGAGAATGGTCTGGCCGTTCTCAGCGAGCTGACGGACGAAAGAGTAAGCCTCTTCGAGCTTCTTGACGGTCTTCTGCAGGTCGATGATGTAGATGCCGTTGCGCTCGCAGTAAATGTACTCGGCCATCTTGGGGTTCCAGCGGCGGGTCTGGTGGCCGAAGTGGACACCGGCTTCCAGCAGCTGCTTCATGGATACTACTGACATTGTTTGTTTCCTCCAAATTTTTGTTTTTTCCCTCCGGAAGCATCTTCCCCTCCGCCAAGCCCTGCGGCCACATGACGAAAAGTCCGCCCCCGTGCGAAATGCTTTGATATGATATCAGAATTTTTCCCATTTTGCAAGGGGTTTTTGCGTTGTTTCTGCGGAATTTTAAATATTTTTTTGTGTAGGGGCAGCGCTTCGCGGCAAAGATTTTGCACTGGCGCATAGCGTCGCTTCGCGCTCTCTTGGCGCCCCTTTTAGGGGAGCTGGCGGCCATTGGCCGACTGAGGGGTCGCCGGACTTTGGCTATTGCCAGCAGGGAAAAGACAATGCCGTCCATAGCAAACGGGACGGCACAGAGGCCGTCCCCTACGATGTTATCTCCACTGCGGTCATTCATCGCTCTTATAATCGTAATACTTCTTCCGCTTCACATTCCTCAAATGGATATTCAGCACCAGCATGGATATTACCATTACCGGTACGTGCGGATACCGGAATATACAGGCAAGCGCAGCCACATCTGCAAGAACCCATGGAGCATCGCCTTTAAAGATCAACGCTACAGCCAGCAATAGCAGCCAGAATCAAATGCTCATGTACGGTAGAGAAGCACAAAGCAAAACAAGGATAGCCAGCCCTGCCACTATTCCGAAGTCAGGGGAACGCAATAGAAAAATTCATAGC
>ERZ839767.677-NODE-677-length-57838-cov-23.594067_pt1 | contig 57838 bp, 46 predicted proteins | sample MGYA00519879_ERZ839767 | MGnify/ENA primary metagenome ERZ839767 (study PRJEB31850, sample SAMEA3708852) | human gut metagenome | biome: human gut; feature: human-associated habitat; material: faeces | place: China | collected 2014 ... | reverse complement strand
GATACGTTAGTCCGGAATTTACGCCTATGGAGAGTACAAGAACTTGTGAGTAGATTGATATTTATATCATCAAAAGCATACTCGTTGAAGCAGGAATGAAACATGGAAGTTTATAACTTTTTATAAGTTTTCAGTAACGGTATTGCAAATGGAGAAAAATATGTATTCTCGTCCGCTGTCGCTGCGCAGCATGAAGATCAATGACAAATTCTGGAAGCAGGAGATGGAAGTAGTACGTAAGGAAGTGATTCCGTACCAGTGGGCAGCCCTGAATGACCAGGTGGAGGGAGCAGCTCCCAGTTTCTGTATGCGAAACTTTAAAGTAGCGGGAAAACAGAATAAAGAGAGAAAAGAGCAGGGCAAAGCTTTTATAGAACCCAAATATACATTCCGTGGATTTGAATCATTACCGGAAGATCCCAATCATCCGGAAGATAAGTTTTATGGTTTTGTATTCCAGGATTCAGATTTTTCCAAATGGATCGAAGCAGTCGGTTATTCTCTGACCCAGCATCCGGATCCTAAACTGGAGGCAATCGCAGACGGAGCCATCGATATCGTGTGTGCAGCTCAGCAGGATGACGGATATCTGGATACTTATTATATTATCAATGGAAAAGATAAGATTTTCACAAATCTGAAGGATCATCATGAACTGTATTGTATGGGTCATCTGATCGAGGGAGCCGTTGCATATTATGAAGCTACCGGAAAAGACAAATTGTTGAAAGCAGCAGCTCGTTTTGCAGATTATGCAGCAGCTCATTTTGGTCCGGAAGAAGGAAAATGCAAGGGATATCCGGGACATGAGATTGCAGAGATGGCACTGGTACGTCTCTATGAGGTGACAAAAGAGCCAAGATATCTGGAATTGAGCAAGTTTTTTATCGATGAGCGTGGAAAACAACCTTATTATTTTGATAAAGAGCATCCGGAAGAAGTGAAAAAAGACCATGAAAACGACCTGCGTTATTTTTATAACCAGGCTCATCTGCCGGTACGCCAGCAGGATGAAGCAGTAGGTCACGCAGTACGTGCCGTATACCTGTATTCCGGTATGGCAGATATTGCAAGACTGACAGAAGATGAAACCTTGTATCAATCCTGTGAAAAACTCTGGGACAGTATGGCAAATGAAAAAATGTATATTACCGGGGGCATCGGTGGTACACAGATCGGTGAGGCATTTTCCTATCCATACGATCTGCCAAATGATACTGCATATGCAGAAACCTGTGCTTCCATCGGTCTGGTTTTCTTTGCAAGAAGAATGCTTGAGATCAAGCCGGATGCAAAATATGCCAATGTTATGGAAAGAGCTTTGTACAATGGAATCCTAAGTGGAATGGCTCTGGACGGAAAGAGTTTCTTCTATGTAAATCCTCTGGAAGTTCTGCCGGAGGCCAGCCACAAAGATGAGAGAAAATTCCATGTAAAACCGGTTCGACAGAAATGGTTTGGATGTGCATGCTGTCCGCCGAACCTGGCTCGTCTGGTAAGTTCTATCGGTTCTTATGCATATACAGAGAAAGAGGATACTTTATTTGTACATCTTTATATGGGCAGTGAACTGACCAAAAAGGTGGGAGATAAGGATGCGAATGTAGCAATTACTTCGGAACTGCCATGGGATGGAAATGTGGAGATCGCTGTGGAAGCAAAGGATACAGATTTTGTACTGGCACTTCGTATTCCGGACTGGTGTGGTGGAAATTATACTGTAGATGGCATTGAGAAGGATGAAATGTCTGAAAAGGACGGTTATCTGTATGTGAAGAAAGCCTGGAGTGAAAAAGATGTTCTGAAACTTCATTTTCCCATGCCGCTGCTTTTGATGGAGGCAGATGAGAAGGTGCGTGAGGATGCAGGAAAAGTTGCAGTACTGCGAGGACCGATCGTGTACTGCCTGGAAGAAGTGGATAATGGTAAAGATCTGCATCTTTTGGAAGTGAATCCGGATGGCAGATATGAGATCAGAGACAGTGAGATCTGCGGCAACCAGGTGAAGGTTGTGGAGATGGATGGTTTCCGAGTTGTGGATACAGCGAAAAAAGCCGGAGAGCTGTATCGTGTGTATAAGAGAAAGGAGAAGGAAGCTGTTGAACTGAAGTTTGTTCCTTATTATACCTGGGCGAACAGAGGGGAGAATGAGATGGAAGTCTGGATTCGGATATAAAGAATTACGGAGAAAAGCAGAGATTTTTTGGAAAAAGAAGAGTTGACTTATTTTTTGACTTTGTTATACTTACATGTGACAGAGTTTTTCAGTGCCCCAAGGGAACAGCTGTGACTGCGGGGATAATAGGGAATCAGGTGAAAGTCCTGAGCGATCCGGTCACTGTAAACAGGGAGTGTTGTCATAGGATACCATTGCATAGAGAGGATATGTGAGAAGGTTTGGCAAGACAATGATCTGTAAGCCAGGAAACCTGCTGAAAAAGTTGGTGATGAGCTTCCGAAGAAAGCAGAACTCCAAAAGATCGAAAAGCATTTTTATGTTTTTACGTCTGAGACAGGAAATGGTATACCTGCAGTTGTATCTGACTTTTGAGAAAGATATGACTGCAGTTTTTTTGGGAAAACTTATAACTGACAGGTTTACGGCCGCTTCTCTTCTGACCGTCACAGATGATATATGAAAAGAAAGAAAGGGAATGTAGGATGAAAGGAACAGGAAAGAGAGTACTTTCTGTATCCCTGGCAGTCATGATGGCACTTGGTATGCCGTCAGGTGCCTTTGCAGCTGCTCCGGACGCGGAAGCGTTCGAACAGACGAGTGAAGCGGAAGTTCCGGCTGCAGAGCCGGAGACAACTGCGGAAGTCACACAACAGGCAGCACAGATAACAGAGAATGCAGAGACAACGAAAGAACCTGTAACAGAAGAAATTACACGGGAAGAACAGGTAACGGAAAGTAAACAGGAAAAAGCAGAGGAAGTAGCCGGAGAAGTTTCAGAAACAAAAGACAACGCAGCGGAGGCAGAAACGCCAAAAGAGTTACCGGATCTGAAAGTGACCAAAACAGAACTGATTGAAACCAAAGAGGAATATCTGGTGACAGTTTATACGGACAGCACGGTTTATGATCAGTTATATGTGGGAAAAAAAGAAGATACAGAGAAAACACCGGTAGTGGAAGGAAAGAAAAGTCCGAATGGACAGTATATCTTCCAGTTTGCGGTCAGTGAGGAGAAACTGGGAAGCAAATTACAGATTGTGCCGGGAGTGAAAGCATCCGGTGAGTGGTATACAAAAGAAGATGTTTTCTGCCAGGTTCCGGAAAAAACACAGCATGTGTCTGAAAATGAAAAGACAGAGGATACAAAGACTGTGGTACAGGAAGATACGCAGAAAGAAGAGGAAAAACCTGCAGTTGCATCAGAGGACAACAGTACAGCAGAAAATGTAATCAAGGCGGTGTATGCCACAGAAGCCGGAGGTGACAAAGCCGGAACAGATTACAGAATGTTCAAAATCGCAAAATCCAGTGCGAAGCTGAACGGGGATCAGATCGATATCGAGATCTATGTAAGTCCGGCCAGCAGCGGAAGCTTTACTTATGATGCACTGTATATCGGAAGATGGGATGATGAGGCAAAAGAACCTCTGGTAATGGGCGAAGTAGATACAGATAATAATCTGGAAAAATTTGCGTTCAGCGTACCGGCAGAGAAAAATGGTCAGGAAGTCATCTTTGTACCAAGAAACGGAAGAACACAGAAGTTCAGTTCCAGTAAAATTGCACTGAAACTGCCGACACTGGGAAGCACTGATACAGATCCGGAACCGACCACGGCACCATCCGTACCGGACGGAAGCAAAGTGGAAAACAGTATCACAGCAGAAAAAGCAGACGGATCTGCATTTACGATGTTCAATGTGGAAAAATCCACCGCAACAGTGCATGGAGAAAACATTAATATTGAACTGTACCTGAAAGCGAATGCATCCGGAAAGTTCTCATACACCGGTATTTACCTGGGAAGTAAAGAAGATGAAGAGAAAACACCGGTCATTGAGGGAACGATCAACGAGGATAACAATCAGGTATACAAATTCAGCATTCCGCTGAGCAAAGCAGGAACAAAATTACAGTTTGTACCGATCAAAGCAAACGGAACATTCTTCAGCAGAGCAGACCTGTATCTGACGATTCCGGAGTTCAAAGATAACGGGGAAAACCCGGAGCCGACCACGGAACCGACCGAAACACCGGATCCGGATGTGACACCGTCAGATACCTCCAAAGCACAGGTGATCAAAGCGGACGGAACAGAATTCGGGATGTTCCAGATCTCAACCTTTGAGGCAAAGGTGAATGGAGATAAGATCGATCTGACCGTGGAGACCACAAACAAATCGTTTGACAAGCTGTATCTTGGTAAAAACAGTGATGAAAACAAGACACCGGTGATCAGCGGAACACAGGACAACGGGGTATGGAGATTCAGCTTCAGCGTGGATAAGAGCCTGACAGGAAAAGCCATTCCGGTTGTTCTCGGAAAACCGAACGGTAACTGGTACAGCAATCAGCAGTTGTATCTGGTTGTGCCGGAAGTAAAGGGAAGCGAAGATGTTGAACTGCCGGAGGCAGGTGTAACCGTAGAACAGGGCGGTACTGCGGCAACATTAAACGGATTTAAGGTAGTAAGTTCTTCTGCGAAACTCTCCGGCGATCAGGTAACCGTTACATTTACCGTAGACGGAACGATCTATGACAGAATTTATCTTGGAAAGAAAGATGACAGTACCAAAGAACCGGTGGTACAGGGAACACAGAAAGATGACCAGACCACATTTACCTTCCAGGTATCTGCAGATCAGCAGGGAATTTGTGTTCCGATCACGCCGGGACGTACCAACGGAGGCTGGCTGAACAGTGGAAGAAACCTGTTTATCAAGATTCCGAACGTAGGAAAAACCTTCGATGCGGCAACTTATCCGAACGGAATCTATGACGCTTATGGCAATGCTCATACACAGAATAGTGTATTTAATATCGAGGATGACAGTACGATCACAGTAAAGGGAGATGAAGTCACAGTTACCCTGTACTCCGGATCTACTTCCTACGATAAAATGTATATCGGCAAAGTTGGAGACAGTGATGAAGCTAAAGATGCAAATGCAGTAGAAGGAAAACTTCTGGGAGAATCGGATCCGAGTCGTCCGGAATATCGGGTATACACTTTTTCACTGAAAAAATCACAGCTGGGAACAAAAGTTCCGTTTGTATTACATAACGCAAAAGGAACTGCTAAATGGCTGACAAAACAGGATTACCTGGAAATCCCGCAGTTTATGACAAAAATCGGGGAAATTCCGGAAGATCTTACCTATCGCAAAGCGAATATTACGAATAAGGCCAAAGACTTTATCATCAATGGAGAAAAGAGTTATTATACTGTTACCAGTGGTGCTTTAGGTCATTTGGTAATTGCCACAGACGGTACTGATTATAACAGAATGTACCTGGGAACCAGAGAAGAAATTAGTCAGGCAATCAAGAGTGGAAATGGTGGAAACTATCTGTCACTCTGGAAATTAGATAATGAATCCTATGGATTCATACATGATGGATTTACCAATGAGATTACAGGAAAGACAATGTCTTATGTTCTTTATAGCACAAAGACCGGAAAATGGTCAGAAGGCACATATACGCTGACAATTCCTTCTCCGGGTGAAATGACAGAGGCTTGTACGGATGTAGGTGAAGTCATTAGTCCGGTAGAAAGCTATAATGATCCGTATAAGGATGCAAAAGCACCGGATATTGATACAAAACCAACTGAAACACCTACACCGACCCCATCTAACGTTCCGTCAGACGGTATCTACAGCACAACCGCCGAGACCGGAGCATCGATGTTCAAAGTGGTCGGAGTCAAACTGACTGTAAAAAATGGTAAGATGAGCGCAGTCATCACATTAAGTGGTGAAGGTTACGATTATCTGTATATGGGAACCGCAGCAGATGCAGCAACGCATACAGACAACTGGATCAAATACAGCGGAACAGATACCTATACACTGGGCGACGAGACCAAGACAGGAAGAACTTATACGATGCCGGTATCTGCACTGGATACACCGCTCACAATAGCATCTCATTCCGAGCGTCAGCAGAAGTGGTATAATCGAACCATCACGATCAGTTCCAAAAACCTGAAAAAGACAGGAGATATTCCGGCAGAAGGAACACCTGCAGATGGTATTTACAGCACAAGTGCAGTAACCGGAGCAGCAATGTTCAAAGTGGTTGGAACAAAGCTGACCGTAAAAAATGGTAAAATGACAGCACTGATCACGTTAAGTGGTGTTGGATATGATTACCTGTATATGGGAACCGCGGCAGATGCGGCAAACAATAAAGCTCAGTGGATCAAATATAACGGAACAGCTGCTTACATACTGGATGGAGTAACAAAAACAGGAAGAACTTATGAGATTCCGGTATCCGCACTGGATAAACCAATTACCGTAGCTTCCCATTCCGAAAGCCATAATAAATGGTATGACAGAACAATCACATTTAGCTCCAAAGATCTGAAAAAGCTCGGTGATGTGTCTAACGGTGATAATGGAAATAACGGAAACAGTGGTAATCCGAATAACGGCAGTACAAACGGTGGAAATAATAATACAAACGGAAGTGGAAATACAACCGGAAATACTACCACAACAGTAGATACAAAACCGGATACCGAATCCAAGTATGAATCCGATACCAGCGGTTCCACAAAAGCCGTAAACAGCAAGACAAAACTGAAAGACGGCGTATATAAACCGGACAAATTCAGCTGGTCCGGCGGTAGCGGAAGGGTAAATATCACCTGTGATAAAGTAACGATAAAAAATGGACAGGCACTGGCTACAATTGTATTCAGCAGTTCTGCTTATCAGTATGTAAAAGCAAACGGCAAAAAATATCTGCCAACCCATACCGGCGGAAAATCCATTTTTGTCATTCCGGTGGAACTGAACAAGAACAACAGTATCATCGGTATGACTACCAAGATGAGTACGGCGCATGAGATCACCTACAGTATCCTGGTTTATCTGTCAGCAGCGGATGAAGCCGGTGACGGAAGTGTATCTGCTGATGGAAGCAGCAGCGGACGGAATTTCGGAAGTAATGAAAAACTGGATGAAAAAGCACCGGATATCATCGGTCTGGAATACAAATCAGAAACAAAACTGGACTATGCGAAATATTTCAAAATCTATCACTATGATAAGGATGTAACACTCCTGGAAATTGATATGACAAAAGATACAGACAAAGATCCGGAGAAACTGAAAGAAGAAACCGCGACAAAAGATTCTGAAAAAACAAGTACAAAAACTGACAGCAAGAAAAACAATAAGAGTGGCAAAAAGAAAGCTGTAAAGATAGCAATCAAAAGAGATAATGAAGACAGTAAGAAATCAGATACACAGAGTATTACCTATAACGATGAGGGAGAGGCAGTTGTACAGACACAGGAAGAAATTATTGCAGATCTGTATAAGGCAAATGTTGTCAAATACCTGATCGTTCCGGAAGATTCTGATGTGGAACTGCCGGTTGGAATCGAAAAAGAAATGATCGTCATCCATCTGCCGGTGAAACATGCGTATGTGGATTCCGAGGAGTCGCTGAATACCATGGATGACCTGAAACTTCTGAAAAAGATTGCAGCAGTTGGATATGATCAGGATGAGACAGATATCGAAGCAGTCAACAAAGCACTGGAAAAAGAAGATATGGTCTATGCAGGATCGGCAGACGATCTGAAGTTTAGAGAAATTGTAAAAAATAAGATTGATCTTGCAATTGTATCCTCCGAGATTCTGCCGGGAAGCGAGACAGAAAAAGCGGCAAAAGAAGAGGAAGAGAAAGATGGTAAGAAAATAAAAACAGACAGTGCCGATAAGAAAACTGCGGATACTACAGACAAGAAAAACAGTAAGACGGTAAACGATGTTACTGCCGATAGCAAAACAGAAGAAACATCCGTACTGGATGATCTGGCAGATAACTTTGCAACTCTGGGAATACCGCTGATCATCGACCGTTCAGCAGATGAAAAATCGGAGCTTGCAAAAGCAGAATGGCTGAAAGTATACGGTGCCGTATTCGGATGCAGCAAAAAGACCGATCAGTTATATAACAAAGCGGTAAAAGCTACGAAGAGTAAGATAAAGTAAATTTCAGTAAGTAGTCACAAAGAAAAAATATAAAAAAACGAATTACCGGAAGTAGTGAGTCTTCTTGTATGGAAGCTGACTGTTTTCCGGTAATCGTACATAATCGAGGAAAAAAGATGAGAAAAATAACATACACAGCATCCAGCCGTATGACAGCCATTTTCCTTGCGGCAGCCCTGATGCTGACGGGATGTGGATCAGGTGCGGGAGCGAGCGGCTCCACAGATTCCAAAGAAACACAGACAACAGAGGCAGATGACACAAAAACAGAGGAACAGCAGGAAACGGATACGACAGATGAAGAAGAAACAGATACTGCTAAAGATACAGAGGGTACAGCTGACAGCGAAACTCCTTATCTGACGGATGCCCCGGATGCCCCGGAAGTTTCCGGTCTGACCTGCCAGGGAAAACTGAAACTGGACTATGCGGAGTGTTATGATGTTTACTACTACGATGATGACTATCAGCTGATCGACGTACATGACAGTGCACAGTATCTTCTGGTACCGGAAGGAGCCGAAGCTCCGGAAAATCTGGACGACAGTATCATCGTGCTGCAGAAACCATTGGATAAGATTTATCTGGCAGCCAGCTCCACTATGGCGCTTTTCCGTGCACTGGATTCCATGGATAACATCAAGATGAGTGGAATCGACGCTTCCGGCTGGTATATTGAAGAGGCAAAACAGGCCATGGAAGACGGTAAGATCCAGTTTGCAGGAAAATACAGCGAGCCGGATTATGAGATGCTGGTAGATCAGGATTGCGATGTGGCTATTGAATCCACTATGATTCTCCACACACCGAAAGTACAGGAGATGATCGAAGACCTGGATATTCCGGTATTTATTGACCGCTCCAGCTACGAGACCCATCCTCTGGCAAGAACAGAATGGATCAAGCTGTATGGCGCTATGTTAGATAAGGAAGAAGAGGCATATAGTTTCTTTGATGAACAGGCCAAGGTAATCGGCGACCTGAAAGATTTTAAGAATACGGAAAAGACAGTGGCATTTTTCTTTGTAAGTACCGATGGTTCTATCGTAGTGAGAAGAACCAAGGATTACATTCCAAGCATGATTGAGCTGGCAGGTGGAAGATACGTATTCCAGGATCTGGATAGTGTGGAGACAACCAGTGCTTCCGTATCCATGAGCATGGAGGAATTCTATGCAGCTGCAGCAGATGCAGATTATCTGGTATACAATGCCACTATTGACAATCCCATCCAGTCCGTAGACGAACTGGTTGCAAAGAACGAATTGTTTGAGGACTTCAAAGCTGTTCAGGAAGGCAATGTATGGTGTGTAGGAAAATATATGTATCAGGCAACGGATATCGTTGGTCAGCTGATCACAGATTTTCATCTGATGTTAACCGACGGAGATGAGAAAGACATGACATTCCTTACTAAAGTAAGTGATAAGTAACAGGAGAAATCATGAAAAAACGAAAAGAAGCCCTTCAGGGGGCAACCGATTTTCATTATGAAAATTTTCTGCGCAGAAGCCGGTATACATCGGTATTTCTCGTACTGCTGGCGGCATTCTGCGTGATCACTGTTTTGAATATCAATACCGGAAATGTGGATATCTCTATCCCAAAGATTTTAAAGATTATTTTTCTTCGGGAAGGAAATAAGATGGAATATAACATTATCTGGAAGATCCGTCTGCCGCGCATTCTGATGGCGGCCATCCTTGGGGGAGCACTTTCTCTTTCTGGATTTTTATTACAGACCTTCTTTGAAAATCCTATTGCAGGGCCCTTTGTGCTCGGTATTTCCTCCGGAGCCAAAATGGTGGTAGCTCTGGCGATGATTTATTTTCTGGGACGGTTTCAGGTGGTATCTTCTTATACGCTGATCATAGCAGCTTTTATCGGTTCTCTGATCGCCACAGGTTTTATCCTTCTGGTGTCCAGGCGGATCCATCATATGGCAACTCTGTTAGTAGCCGGTATCATGATCGGTTATATTTGTTCAGCTGTTACGGATTTTGTGGTGACTTTTGCAGAGGACTCGGATATTGTCAATCTTCACGGATGGAGCCAGGGAAGCTTTTCAGGTATGAACTGGAGCAATGTGAAGGTGGCGGCAGTTGTCATCGGAGTGACGATCCTTATTACATTTTTCATGTCCAAGCCGATCGGAGCTTACCAGCTGGGAGAAGCCTATGCCCAGAGTATGGGTGTGAATATTCGCTTTTTCAGGATTATGTTGATACTGACTTCCAGTGTGCTTTCTGCATGTGTGACTGCATTTGCCGGACCGATTTCTTTCGTGGGAATCGCTGTTCCCTATCTGGTAAAGAGAAGTCTTGGAACTTCCCGGCCACTGATCGTCATTCCTGCCACATTTTTGGGTGGCGGTGTCTTCTGTATGATGTGTGATCTGATCGCGCGTATGGCATTTGCACCGCTGGAACTGAATATCAGTACCGTGACTTCGATATTTGGTGCGCCGGTGGTTATTTTCATGATGTTGCACCGGAAGAAAGGAAACTGACATGGGAGAATATTATTTTCATCTGGATCAGCTGACGGTGGGATACAACGGAAAGCCTCTGATTGATCAGATTCAGGTAGGTATCCATAAAGGAGAGATTGTCACACTGATCGGACCGAACGGATCCGGAAAATCAACAATTTTAAAGAGTATCACCAGACAGCTGAAGATACTTGGCGGTAAGGTTCTGTATGAGGAGAATGATCTGCACAAGCTTTCTTACAAGGAACTTTCCACCAGAATGGCAGTAGTTCTGACAGAGCGCATGCGGCCGGAACTGATGACCTGTCATGATATTGTGGCAACCGGTCGCTATCCTTATACAGGTCGCCTGGGTATCTTAAGCCGGGAAGACGAGGATAAAGTGGATGAGGCCATGCGGATCGTCCATGCGGAAGAACTGGGAAGCCGGGATTTTAATGCCATCAGTGACGGGCAGCGCCAGAGAGTCCTTCTGGCAAGAGCTATCTGCCAGGAACCGGAGATCATCGTGCTGGATGAGCCTACCTCTTTTCTGGATATTCGTCATAAGCTGGAACTGTTATCCATTCTCCGCTCTATGGCAAAAGAAAAGGGCATAACCGTGATCATGTCTCTTCATGAGATCGATCTGGCCCAGAAGATTGCAGATCAGATCCTTTGTGTAAAAGGAGATCATGTCTGCTATTACGGAACTCCGGAACAGATCTTTGAAGAACAGACCATCCGGGAATTATATGGAATCGAAAACGGATTTTATGATCCCAGATTTGGCAGCATTGAGCTTCCAAAGGTTGATGGAGAGCCGGAGGTCTTCGTGATCGCCGGATGCGGAAGGGGAATACCCATCTACAGAAAATTACAAAAGGATAATATCCCCTTTGCAACAGGCATCCTGTACACCAACGATGTGGATTATCAGTTAGCCCGCCTGCTAGCCGTCCGGGTGATCACAGAGGAACCTTTTTGCCAGATTACTCAGGAGCATCTCCGGGAAGCAATACAGGTTATGGAAAACTGTAAAAAGGTGATCTGCGCCGATGTTCCCATCGGAGAATGCAACAAAGGGCTGGAGGAACTGATCCGGGCCGCAAAAAAGAGAATGTAAGAGAAGAAAACGAAGAAAGATCCTGATGAAATCTATTTTCACCGGGATCTTTTTGTTGCATTGCATATCAATAATTGGTCCGGTGGACCAATTTTGATTGCTGTTCGCGGGTGTCTGTTATGACTTGAGATATAGAGAGAAGATACGGTATAATGTATATACTTAAAGTAACTGTGTGACGTATAGCAGTTACCATGCAGTCATTAAGCAAGGGCAAAAGTCCTTAGCATTATCAGGAGAGGAATTCTACAAATCAGATGAATGAAAAAACAGAAAAAATCAAAAAAATCCGGAATCTGCTCCTTGCCGGGGGGTGTGTAATCACTGCCATAATATGCCGTCATCTTCCAACGAACAAAGAATCAGGCTGGGTAGCTTTTTTTCAACTGACGAGGGCATACTTGTATATCACTTTATATTGTGTCTGGGGAATTTCCCTTCAGCGAAGGATCGTCAACAAAACAGCACGAAGATGCCTGTGTGGCATTGCATCTCTTATGGTTTTCTGGTTTGTTATCCGTACTCTGAAATACAATGTATTTTATGAACCGGTGTTGCGACGTTACAGCTGGTATGGGTATTATGTCCCGCTACTGTCTATTCCCTCCCTCAGCGTGATCGCGGCATTGAAGATGAGAGAAAGTGAAAATTAAAAGAGGCGACAATGGACCGGTATTTTCCTGGTGATCACAGTGGGCGTGATCCTGCTTGTTATGACCAACGATCTTCATCAGCTGGTATTCCGCTTTCCGGCAGAAAAGCCATGGACAGATGATGAGTATTTTTATGGTCCGGGATTTGTGCTTTGTGTGGCATGGATCGCTATCGGTTTTCTTACTATGCTGGGCATATTAATCGCAAAATGCAGAAACCCCGGGAAAAAGAAAATATGGCTTCCCTTTGTGCCATTAGGACTGTTTTTTATCTGGTGCATTGCCAATATTTTCCGCATCCCGCATCTGAAGATCATTGCAGGAGATATGGCGGCAGCCTGTTGCCTTTTGATCGCCGCTCTTTTTGAAAGCTGCATCCAGTGTGGTCTGATTCTGGTAAATAACCGATACGGAGAATTGTTTCAGGCTTCCAGAGGAATCAATGCACAGATCAGTGACCGGAATCTGAACATCCGTTATACAACCGGTGACGGAATCGAGCTGGGTAAAGAAGAGATGAAAGAAGCACTGGAGAATCCGGGATGTGAAAAAGAAGGGATCCGTCTGAACAGTATCCCTATCAATGGAGGGTATGCTTTCTGGATCGAAGATATCCGTCAGCATCGAGCTGCTTATGAAAGTCTCTATGAGCTTCGCGAAGAACTGAGGGATCGAAACCAGCTTTTGAAACTGGAATATCAAAAAGAAAAAGAGAGAAAACAGGCAGAAGAAAAGAACCGGCTTTACGATCTGATGCAAAAGCAGACGACAGAACAATTTCAGCAGATCGCCGGATATGTGGATCAGCTGGAACAGTGTACGGATCACAGGGAATATCACAGACTTCTGGGGAAAATCCTGATCGTAGGGTCTTATCTGAAAAGAAGGAAGAATCTGACACTTTCCGCACTGGAAGGTAAGGAATTAAAGGAAGAAGAACTGATCCAGAGCCTGCGGGAATCCTGTAGTAATCTGGTCTTTTGTGAGATTCAAGGACAGTATTATATAGAAACCGGCAAAGAAACCTTACCGGCACAACTTGTCTTGAGAGCTTATGATTTCTTTGAGCAGATCGTAGAACTGCTTCTGAAACAGGGCGGCTCTTTTTTCTATCGGTTGACAGAACTGAATGGTGTCCTTCGAATCTCGGTGAACCTGGAGGGTGATTGTCAGACGGAGAGTCTGCAAGAAAAATATCCTTTGTTACATATGGAACAGGAAGAAAAAAAAGAATGGTTTCTGGCTTTGCAACTGTCAGAGAAAGGAGGCAACGATGAAATTCTTTGAAACATCCGGTATGTTTGTCCAGGAAATGATTCTGGTTGCGTTTTTTCTTCTGATCCTGGTGGAGATCAGGCTGTTGTGTATTCAACATTCCAGAAAGCGGAAAGTAGAGGTTATGGCTGTCAATTTTCTTTTGCTGAGTGTCACCTATGGAATTCTTACGGATCTGCTGAGTGATTATCTGGCTATTTGGGAAGGGAAAAACAAGCTTCTACATATTGCAGCCGGTTGGCCTGCAGGAATCCTTTTTTTTCTCATTTTTGCAGATACCGGTTATCTGATTTGTCGTATCCGGCGCGAAGATGAAAAATACAAAAAAGAATTGTCTGTATACTCCATCAAACAGACCCTGGATCATCTGAAGTGCGGAATCTGTTTTTGTGATGGCATCGGACAGATCGTATTATGTAATGAGAAAATGTACCAGTTAGGCTATATGCTTACCGGAGAGAATCTGCAAAGCTATCTGCTTTTAAAAGAAGCACTGGAGGCAAAACAATATTCCAACGGAATCTCAAAAGTAGGGAAAAAGAAAAATCTGTATTATTTTCCGAATGGTACCGTATGGGATTTTCGCCAGGAAAAACTGGAGGATCCCAGTCTGCAGGGTTATATACAGGTGTTGGCATTGGATGTGACCAATCTTTATTTTAACAGTGAGAAGATCCAGAAAAGCAATGAAGAACTTATCCGGCTGAATAAAGAAATAAGAAAAATGTATGAATGCATCGATGATCAGATCAGGGAAGAGGAAACTCTGGCTATGAAGATCCGTATCCATGACAGCTTCGGACGAAGCCTGCTGGCGGTCCGGCAGCTTCTGGAAGAGGAAGCGGAACCGGAGAAAATGAAAGGGCAGTTAAAGACCATAAGGCAGACGGCACAGATTTTGCTGGGAAATATGGAGGAAGTACAGGACGAGAATAAAGAGTCCATCACAGAAAAGGCAGAAAAGCTTGGAATCACTGTATTTGTCACCGGAAGCATGCCGGAGGAAGAATATCAGAAGTTATTGATCGACCAGGCGATTATGGAATGTATGACCAACTGTGCAAGGCACGCCGGTGGAACCAGGGTGTTTGTAAAGATCACAAACAATAAAGTGCTTTGTAAAGTACAGATTACCAACAATGGAAAGAAACCCGCAGAAGGATCCCAGGAGGGCGGAGGACTGACATCTCTTAGAAAAACAGTGGAGCGGGAAGGAGGAAAGATGCAGGTGATCTTTTCGCCTGAGTTTGAACTGATTCTGTTACTGTCTCATGAAAAAGACAGAGAGATCAAAAGTTCAGAGGAAGTAACTGTGAAGATACGGAACAGTTAAAAGAAGAATAAAAAGGGAAGTGATGAAAAATGAAAATACGAGTGTTACTTGTGGAAGACCAGAAGATTATGCAGAAGTATTTCGCCAGCATGGTGCAGGGGGATGAAAGATTCTTGTTGGTGGACGTTCTGAACGACGGAGAAAAGGCTGTTTCTTACTGTAATCATACGGTGGTGGATCTTGTTCTGATGGACGTCCAGACCTTCCAGAACCATGACGGATTGCTGGCTGCAGAAACTATCAAAAAACAACATCCGGCAGTGAAGATCATCGTGATCACATCTCTGGTGGATCCGGAGATCCTTACACGGGCAAAAGAGAAGGGCGCAGACAGTCTGTGGTATAAGGATCACGGACAGGAAGAAATTATGGAGGTGATCGACCGGACTTTGGAGGGAGAACACGTCTTTCCGGATAAGGCACCGTCCGTGGAGCTGAAGTGGATGAAAAGCGATGAGATCAGTCCCAGGCAGCTGGAGATGCTGAGACTGTATATCAAAGGCTACTCCTATTCGGAGATTGGAAAACAGATGAACTGTTCGGCGGCAGGAGTTCGATGGAATTTTCAAGATATGATAGCAAAAGCCGGCTATTCCTGTAAGGAAGAATTATTGGCCGCAGTGCTGGAAAGTAAGCTGGTCGTAAGCACATTGAAAGATTGGCAGACATTATAAAAAATCAATAAGTACTTCGTTTGCTATCACAAGTGTTAGTGACTGACAATAAGATATCTGTAATAATAATAATACAAAAAAAGAAAAAGATGTAATTGTCAGTAGCCACTGTTTTGCAAGGTGTTTTGGTATGACTATGCCAGGATCCCGAGATATACAAGCCAAAATGCGTCACCGAAGGTGATTTTACATGCATTTTGGCTCGTGACTGTGAAGGCACTGAACAGTTACGAAAAACTATGTATAAAGAAGGGAGAAAATCGTATGGGACTTATAAAAGCAGCTATGGGCGCAGCAGGCGGCGTAATGGCAGATCAGTGGAAGGAGTTTTTCTATTGCGACTCCATGGATAAAGATGTAATGGTTAAAAAGGGACAGAAACGTGTTTCAGGAAGATCCTCCAACACAAAAGGCAGCGATAACATTATTACAAACGGAAGTGGAATCGCTGTTGCAGACGGTCAGTGTATGATTATCGTAGAACAGGGTAAAATTGTTGAAGTTTGTGCAGAACCGGGACAGTTTACCTTTGATTCTTCCACAGAGCCATCTATTTTTACCGGCAGTCTTGGATCAAGTATCGAAGCAACCTTCGCAACCATCGGAAAACGATTCACCTATGGCGGAGATACCGGAAAAGATCAGAGAGTATATTATTTCAATACAAAAGAGCTGATCGATAACAAGTTCGGAACACCGAATCCGATTCCGTTCCGTGTAGTAGATTCCAAGATCGGACTGGATGTGGACGTGGCAGTACGTTGCTCCGGTGTATATTCTTACCGTATCGCGGATCCGCTTCTGTTCTACAGCAACGTATGTGGAAATGTAGAGGATGAGTATAGAAGAGAAGAGCTGGAAAGTCAGCTGAAAACAGAATTTATCAGTGCACTTCAGCCGGCATTTGGAAAATTATCTGATCTGGAATTACGTCCGAATCAGATCGTCACTCATAATACAGAACTGGAAAATGCCATGAATGAATCTCTGTCCGCCAAGTGGGGACAGCTTCGTGGTCTGCAGGTAGTAAGTATCGCTCTGGGTTCCGTAACTTTGCCGGAAGAAGATGCGGAGATGATCAAACAGGCACAGCGTACCGCGATCATGAGAGATCCTACCATGGCAGCAGCTACTATGGTTGGAGCACAGGCAGACGCCATGAAAGCAGCAGCATCCAATGAAGCAGGTGCAATGACAGGATTTATGGGAATGGGCATGGCCATGAACGCAGGAGGCGGCGGTATGAATCCGCAGAATCTGTTCGCTATGGGTCAGCAGCAGGAAGAAGCCAGACGTCAGGAAGAAGCACAGAAAAAAGCCCAGGAAGAAGAGATCCGCAGACAGGTAGAAGAAAGACTCCGTGCAGAAGCAGCGCAGCAGCAGGCAGCAGCTGCTGCAGCACCGGTAACAACACCTGCAGCAGACACCTGGACCTGCAGCTGTGGAAATGTAGTAAGCGGAAAGTTCTGTCCGGAATGTGGTTCCAAGAAACCGGAACCAAAACCTGCAGAAGGATGGAAATGTGCATGTGGCAATATTGCCACAGGAAAATTCTGTCCGGAATGCGGAGCACCGAAGCCGGCAGAAGAAAAACCAGCAGAACCGGAAGGATGGACCTGTTCTTGCGGAACTGTCAATCAGGGCAAATTCTGTATGAACTGTGGAGCAAAAAAACCGGCGGATGCACCGTTATATCGCTGTGATAAATGTGGATGGACCCCGGAAGATCCGAAAAATCCACCGCGTTTTTGTCCGGAATGCGGAGATCCTTTTAACGAATCTGATATTCAGTAATCAGGAAGGGAGGAAGAGGTATGGGTTTATTTGATAAAAAAGTATGTGATATCTGTGGTGAGAAGATTGGTCTGTTAGGAAACAGAAAACTGGATGACGGCAATCTGTGTAAGGATTGTGCAAAAAAACTGTCTCCCTGGTTTGAGGAGCGTCGCCACAGTACAGTAGAAGATATTAAGAAACAGCTGGCATACAGAGAACAGAACAAAGAGGCAGTTCGTAATTTCCGTGTGACCAGAGATCTGAAAGCAGACAATAATTACCATGTATTTATTGATGATAACCATCAGAAATTTGCGATTGGCACCAAGATGGATGTAGAGACCAATCCGGATATTCTGGATCTTTCTCAGGTTACAAGCTGTCGCATGGATGTGGAACAGGATCGTACAGAAGAACAGTATCGGGATCAGAATGGCGAGATGAGAGATTATGTGCCTCCAAGATACAAATATTCTTACAAATATAAAATGATGATCGGTATCAACAGTCCCTGGTTTGACGATATGGATTTCCAGTTACATAATTTTGCCATCGATGCAAATGATCGTGGAAAGATCATGGCAGTAGAGCAGATCGGTAATCAGATCATCACAGCACTCTCCGGCGGCAATATGACAGGTAATATGAATACCGGAATGTACGGTCAGCAGCCGGGAATGATGGGAAATACCCCAATGCACGGCAATCAGCAGCCCGGAATGATGAATCAGGGTGCATATGGGCAACAGGGCAATATGAATGCCGGTATGTATGGCCAGCAGGCAGGCATGATGAACCAGGGAGCATACGGCCAGCAGCCGGGCATGATGAATCAGGGAGCATACGGCCAGCAGCCGGGCATGATGAATCAGGGCATGTATGGCCAGCAGCCGGGCATGATGAACCAGGGAATGTACGGCCAGCAGCCAGGAATGATGAATCAGGGCAACCATGATCCGCGAGCAGGTGTTCCAAATCAGGATTACAACCAGCCTGTACAGGGAAATCCTGCAGCAGTCGGTGGTGCCTGGGTATGCAGCTGTGGCGCATCCAACACAGGAAGATTCTGTGAATTCTGTGGACAGCCAAAACCAAATCAGTAATCTAAGCCTGTGTGTCTGTCCGCATTATATGCGGTCGACATTATACAAAAATATCTGAGCTACTGTCCCCGGAAAATTTTTTCGGGGACAGAGCGTAAAAAGGAGGGAGAGGGTGAGCTATGGCAGATATGATGGAGTACAAATGCCCTTCTTGTGGCGGAGCCATGGAGTTTGACAGTACGACTCAGAAAATGAAATGTCCTTACTGTGATACGGAAATGGAAGTAGCCCAGTATCAGCAGATGCAGGAGAAAGCCGAAGGAGATGCCGGTGGCAATCAGGGTGGCGATGCCGGAGGAAACAATGAAAACTGGTCTGATATGGGCAACAATCAATGGATGGAAGGCGAGACAGATGGAATTCGGGTCTATGCCTGTCAGTCCTGTGGAGGAGAGATCGTTGCAGACGCCAATACCGGTGCAACAAGCTGTCCGTTCTGTGGAAACAGGGTTGTCATGAAAGGACAGTTTGCCGGAGATCTGAAACCGGATTATATCATTCCGTTTAAGAAAGATAAAAAAGCGGCAAAGGCTGCTTATTTCAACCATCTGAAAGGGAAAAAATACCTTCCAAAGGTATTTAAAAAAGAAAATCATGTGGATGAGATGAAAGGTGTCTATGTTCCTTTCTGGATCTTTGATGTAGATGCGGAAGGAAGCGTCGCATACAACGGTGAGCGTATCACCAAGTGGAGAAATGGAGACACAGAGTACACAAAAACCGAAATGTATTCCATGCAGCGTGGAGGAAATCTGAGTTTCGCCCGCGTTCCGGCAGACGGATCCAGGAAAATGGATGATACTTTGATGGAATCCATAGAACCTTTTGAATTCCGTGAGGCGGTTCCTTTTCAGGCGGCTTACCTTGCGGGATATATGGCAGATCGATACGATATGGACATGGAAGAACGTATGGAACGTGCCAGGGAGCGAGTGGAAAAAGCTACAGAAGATGCATTTCGAAAGACCCTGCCTCATATGGACCGTGTGACGGTGGCCAGCAGTAATGTAAATGTATGCAATGCCAGATACTGGTATGTACTGTATCCGGTATGGATCCTGAACACCACCTGGAATGGTGAAAAATTTACCTTCGCTATGAACGGACAGAGCGGAAAACTGGTAGGCAACCTGCCGATGGACAAAAAGCAGTTCTGGATCGGCGTATCGGTTCGCGGCGGTATCATCGGACTTGTGATCTATTTGTTACTTTGGATCATTGCACTGATGTAAGAAGGAGGGTGAGAATATGAAGCACAAATTAAAAATTACGATACTCTCCATTTTATTCGGATTGCTCTTCGGCATACCTGTATATGCAGACAGTAATACCTATATCATTGATCAGAGCGATGTGTTGGGGGAATATATTTCGACGCTGAACGAAAAAGCAAAAACAATATCGGAAGAAGCGGGACTTCGCATTACCTGTATGATCACTAACACCACGGAGGGCATGGGAACTCCGGCGGTATCTGAGCAGGTGTACAAGGGACTGTTTGCCGATGATCCGGGCTTTATGCTGATCTACAGTATCGATGATCAGGAATGGTTTATCTACAGCTCAGGAATGGAGTCAGCTCCACTGACGGAGGAACAGGAAAATGAACTCTGGAACGAATTTGCCATTCAGGATTATTATGTGGATTGTGTAGATGCTTATCTGGATGCGGCAGCTGCTATCTGCAGCGTGGATTCTCAGGGAGTGGCAGAACCGGCTGCTACAGACAGCCAGGGCGATGACCAGACGGAAGGTGCCGATACTTCGGAAACTACAGAAGCTTCCGGTTCGAACAATCAGGAAACTGGCGGCGCGATTCCGCAAGAAAGACAGCTTCCGCTGCTTGTGGATGATGCAGGTCTGCTGACTGAGGAAGAAGCAGATGCTCTGCTGGATAAACTGGAGGAAATCAGTGAAAGACAGGAATGTGAAGTGGCAGTAGTCACCGTGGATTCCCTGGAAGGAAAGACTTCACAGGAATATGCAGACGATTTCTATGATTATAACGGCTACGGATACGGAAAAGACGATGACGGTATCCTGTTGCTGATCAGTATGGAAGACAGAGACTATGCTATCACTACCTATGGTTTTGGTATCACAGCATTTACCGATGCAGGTCTGCAATATGTGGTAAATGATTTCAAACCTGCCTTAAGTGGCGGAAGATATGGAGATGCGTTCAACGACTTTGCAGACTGCTGTGATAAGTTCCTTACCCAGGCCCATACGGGAGAACCATATGATGGGGATAATATGCCAAAAGGGACAGTCCATCCCGTATATATCCCCATCTCCCTTGCAATTGGTTTCCTGATTTCTTTACTGATAGGAAGATCGAAGAGTGCAAAACTGAAAAGTGTACGGAAAAAAGAATCAGCAGCGGATTACCAGGTGGCAGGAAGTATGCGCCTGTATCAGAATTCGGATGTGCTGGTTGCATCCAACGTGACATCCAGAGTGGTATCCAGCTCCAGCGGAAGTTCCTCCGGTGGAAGCTCCACACACACAAGCTCTTCCGGAAGAAGCCATGGAGGAACATCCGGAAAGTTCTGATGGATGGAAACAATCGACAGCCAATATGAAAAAGGAAAAAGACGAATCATACATTTTTAGTAGATTCGTCTTTTTTTGCCTGAAGTTGCTATGATTGTTCTAAAGTACGTACATCTGGATAAACATTTGGTGTGTATGATAAGACAGGCATTTACCAATGGATCATTGGGAAAGCTGTAAGAGAAAAAAGTAGCAGAGAAATGCACAGAGCGTTTGACAGTAATGCCGGGAAAGGGTAGAATAAAATGATGTGTGGTTAAAAGAAAAGTACTTCACAAACATGGAAGAAATGGAGAAAAAATTATGGCATATTATCTCGTAGATTATGAAAATGTAAAAGCTGACGGAATGTACGGGGTGGATCAGCTTGGCAAGAAGGATTGTGTGTGTATTTTCTACAGTGAAAACGCATCCACACTTACCTTCGGTCTTCACGAAAAACTGAATCAGACAAAAGGAAAAATCGTATTGCAAAAAGTTGAAGTCGGTGTGAAAAATGCACTGGATTTTCAATTGTCCACATATCTGGGATATCTGATCAGTGAAAATGAAGGTAAAAACGAGACATATTATATTGTGTCTGAGGATAAAGGGCTTGCGATCCTGACAGGTTACTGGGCAGAACGTGGAGAAAATGTGAAGACTGCGTCAGATATTGCAGCAGCAAAGGAAGATCTGGAAGAAGAAAAACCTTCAAAAACAGAAAAAAAAGAAAAGAAAGAAAAACCAGGGAACCCGGAAAAAATGGAAAAAGCGGAAAAGGAATCCGGTGAAGAGAGAGAAAAACCTGATCAGCAAAAGAAATTCCATGGAAAAAAACAGCAGAAGGGAAATGCACATCCTGTGCAGGCAACAAGACTGCAGGTACACACAAGAAAACAGGAAACAAAATCACAGAATCCGGCGCAGCAGAAACCGGATGTGGAAAACACAGAGATTCCGGTGGCAGAAAAGGTGCTGACAGAAGAGAAACAGGAACAGCAGGTAAAAGAAGTTGCAGTCCGTCAAGAGAATAACGGTGCAGAAATCAGAAAACCGGAACATCGCAAATACAGAAAATACCGCAATTACCGGAAGTATCCGAAGAAAAACAGAAAAACACAGGAATCTTCCAAGGTAATCCGTCCAATCCTCTCAGCAGGAGAATAAAAAAAGAAAAGGATAAGTCATATGATAGCGATAATTGAAAAAGTATATCAGTTTTTATGGGGTGACTGGATCGTGCTTCCGCTTCCGGGAGGAAGTTCTTTTCGGCTTTCCCTGCTCGTACTGATACTGATTCCGGCAGGAATCTGGTTTACGATCCGGACGAGATTTCTTCCCATCCGTCTGTTTCCGGACATGCTGCATACATTGTTTGAAAAAAAGGGAAAGGCAGAAGGGGAGAGCCATAACAGTACATTGTCGGCATTACAGACACTGATCGTCTCTACCGCTACACGTGTCGGTATGGGAAACCTAGTCGGTGTGGTTGCGGCAATTTCCGCCGGAGGAGCAGGTGCGGTTTTCTGGATGTGGGTGACGGCACTCATCGGCTCGTCCACGGCCTTTGTGGAAGCAACTCTTGCACAGATCTATAAAGAAAAAGACCCGGTATATGGTGGCTACCGTGGTGGACCGGCCTATTACATGCACAGATTTATACTGGAAAAGCGGGGAGGAAAAAAGAAACGTTATGTGGGAATATCCGTTCTCTTTGCAATCTCAGGACTGATCTGCTGGTGTGGAATCAGTCAGGTTATCAGCAATTCCGTGACTTCTGCATTCCACAATGCCTTTCACATTCCGCCAATCTATACCACAGTGGTTCTGGTAGCACTTGCGGCAGTGATCATTTTTCGAAAAACTGCAACGGTAAAAGTGCTGGATGTGCTGGTACCGGTTATGGCAGGATGTTATTTTTTGATTACTGTGATTTTGATCTGTATGAATTTTTCTGCCCTTCCGGGAGTGTTTTCCAGAATCTTTGAGGAAGCGTTTGGTATTCGTCAGGCAGTGGCAGGAGGACTTGGCACGGTGGTGATGAATGGTGTGAAACGTGGTCTGTTTTCCAACGAAGCCGGTTCCGGCTCAGCCCCCTGTGCGGCAGCGGCAGCAGAAAGCGATCAACCGGTAAAACTTGGGCTGACCCAGGCACTGGGAGTTTTTATTGATACGATCGTGATCTGCAGCTGTACGGCGATGATCATGCTTCTGACGCCGGAAAGCCTGACCGAAGGGGCGGTAGGAATGGAACTTTTACAGGCAGCAATGGGCTACCATCTGGGACAGTTTGGTGTGATTTTCATTGCAGCGACACTCTGGCTGTTCAGTTTCTCCACTTTTCTCGGTATTTTATATTATGCAAGATCAAATATATCATATCTGTTTGGAGATGGAATGCTGCCGCAGAATCTCTATAAAGTACTTGCATTGGTGATGATGTTTATCGGCGGACTGGCAGCATACACGGTGGTGTGGGATCTTGGAGACGTCGGCGTGGGTCTGATGACCGTGTTTAATATTATTATGCTTTATCCGATGTCCGGAATCGCCATGAAGGCACTGAAATCTTATGAAACAGAGAAGAAAAACAGAAAAAAAGGATAAAAAACACAAGATATGGAAATTGTTCCTGAATAAATACAATATCTGCCAAAAATTGTACAAAAATGCATACATGCCTATATTTCATGGATTTGGGATTATTTTCTATTTGTTTTTTGAAAAAAGTGATGTTATACTACACTTGACAAAAAGATAACAATGTAAATACACACAAACACAGGAGGATATGCAATGGCTAAGTTTGAACAGTGGGAAGGCTTCCAGGGTAAAAACTGGGTTAATTCCGTAGATGTACGTGACTTTATTCAGTGCAACTACACACCATATGACGGAGATGAAACTTTCCTGGAGGGACCTACAGAGGCAACAGATAAACTGTGGGGAAAACTGCAGGAGCTGCAGAAAGAAGAACGTGCAAAAGGCGGCGTTCTGGATATGGAAACAGAAGTAGTTTCCGGTATCACAGCATATGGCCCGGGATATATCGATGAAAGCATGAAAGATCTGGAAGCAGTCGTTGGTCTGCAGACAGACAAACCGCTGAAGAGAGCATTCATGCCTTACGGTGGAATCAAGATGGCTGAGAAAGCCTGCACAACACACGGATATACACCGAGTGAGAAACTGCATGAAATCTTCACAAAATATCATAAAACACATAATCAGGGTGTATTCGATATCTATACAGACGAGATGAAAGTTGCCCGTCATAACAAAATCATTACCGGTCTGCCGGATACTTACGGTCGTGGACGTATCGTAGGCGATTACCGTCGTGTAGCTCTGTACGGTATCGATTTCCTGCTGGAGAAAAAACACTACGATATGAAACGTTACGAAAGACATGGAATGAAAGGAACTGATTTCCGTCTTCGTGAAGAACTTGCAGATCAGATGAAAGCTCTGAACGAAATGAAAGAAATGGCTGCATCTTACGGATTCGATATTTCCGTACCGGCGAAAAACGCAAAAGAAGCAGCACAGTGGCTGTACTTCGGATATTTGGCAGCAATCAAGACTCAGAACGGAGCAGCAATGAGTGTTGGCCGTGTATCCACATTCCTGGATATCTATATCGAGAGAGACCTGAAAGCAGGCGTTCTGACAGAGAAAGAAGCACAGGAACTGATTGACCATATGGTTATGAAATTCAGAATGGTAAAATTCGCAAGAGTTACATCCTACACAGAACTGTTCTCCGGTGACCCGGTATGGGCTACTCTGGAAGTTGGTGGTATGGGACAGGACGGACGTTCCATGGTAACAAAGAACGATTACCGTTTCCTGCATACTCTGGAAAACATGGGACCGTCTCCGGAACCGAATCTGACTGTACTGTATTCTTCCAGACTGCCGGAATCTTTCAAAGATTACGCAGCAAGAATTTCTGTAACAACAAGTTCTATCCAGTACGAAAACGACGATGTTATGCGTCCGGTATGGGGCGATGACTACAGCATCTGCTGCTGTGTATCCGCTACTCAGACCGGTAAAGAGATCCAGTTCTTCGGCGCTCGTGCAAACCTGGCAAAATGCTTACTGTACGCAATCAACGGTGGTATCGACGAGAAGACAAAAGTTCAGGTTGGACCTGCTTACAGACCGATCACAGCAGAATACATGGATTATGATGAAGTAATGGAACATTACGACACCATGATGGACTGGCTGGCTAAACTGTATGTAGATACTCTGAACATGATTCACTACATGCATGACAAATATTACTACGAAGCAGCAGAGATGGCCCTGATCGATACAGATGTAAGACGTACATTTGCTACCGGTATCGCTGGTTTCTCTCACGTAGTAGACTCTCTGAGTGCTATCAAATATGCAAAAGTTAAAGCAATCCGTGACGAAGACGGTGTGGTAGTTGATTTCGAGACAGAAGGCGAATTCCCAAGATACGGTAACGACGATGACCGTGCAGACGATATCGCTATCTGGCTGCTGAAAACATTCATGCACAAACTGAACAAATGCCATACATACAGAGATTCTGAGCCGACAACATCTATCCTGACTATTACATCCAACGTAGTATACGGTAAAGCTACCGGTACTCTGCCGGATGGTAGAAAACTGGGAGAGCCTCTGGCACCAGGAGCTAACCCATCTTACGGCGCAGAGAAGAGCGGCCTGCTGGCTTCCCTGAACTCTGTAGCAAAACTGCCATACGAACTGGCACTGGATGGTATCTCTAATACACAGACCATCAGCCCGAGCGCACTGGGTCATGACGATGACGAAAGAGTCAACAACCTGGTACACATCCTGGATGGTTACTTCGATCAGGGTGCACATCACCTGAACGTAAACGTATTCGGTACAGAAAAACTGATCGACGCTATGGAACATCCGGAGAAACCGGAATACGCAAACTTCACAATCCGTGTATCCGGATATGCTGTTAAGTTCATCGACCTGACTCGTGAACAGCAGCTGGATGTTATCGCAAGAACCTGCCACAAAACAATGTAATTTGTCTGACGGATTCAGGTGAATAAACAGTAATATAAAATAAAATCGTTTGGCGGTGCAGTGAAAAACTGTATCGCCAAATGTTTTCTATGGTAAAATATAAAAGAAAAAATGGAGGAGCTTATGTCAGAAGAAAAGAAAGAACTGACAGGATATATTCATTCACTGGAAAGTTTCGGTTCCGTAGACGGACCGGGAGTACGATATGTGATCTTTGTGTCCGGATGTGCGATGCGCTGCCAGTTTTGCCATAACCCGGATACCTGGGATATGAAAGTTGGAACGCCTTACACCGCAGATGAACTGCTGAAAAAAGCAGTCCGCTACAAAGGATACTGGGGAAAAGAAGGCGGAATCACCGTCTCCGGCGGCGAACCGATGCTGCAGATCGATTTTCTGACAGAACTTTTCAGGAAAGCCAAAGCCCAGGGCATCCACACCACACTGGATACCAGCGGCAATCCATTTACCAGAGAGGGCGAGCGCTTTGAGAAGATCAAAAAACTTCTGGAAGTGACCGATCTTGTGATGCTGGACATCAAACATATTGATGACGAACAGCATAAGATTCTCACAGGTCAGACCAACCGGAACATTCTGGATATGGCAAGATACCTTGATGAAATCGGAAAACCAATGTGGATCCGACATGTACTGGTACCGGAACGAAGCGACAAAGACGAATATCTGATTCGTCTGGATGCATTTATCCAGTCTCTTCACAATGTACAGAAAGTAGAAGTACTGCCGTATCACACACTGGGCGCGTACAAATGGAAAGAACTCGGTTATGAGTATCCGCTCGAAGGTATCGATCCGCCGACTCAGGAGAGAATCAAAAATGCAAATCAGCTGCTGCATACAGGAGCGCGGGTTTAAAGTGTTTACAGGGCACATTATAATAGGAAATGTCATGAAAAAAGCAAAGCATTTTTCATGACATTTTTTTCTTTACCCTTTCTGCATTTTCATGTATACTGTTTATGATAGGTGAATTATGTCCAATATTGCAAACATCAAGAATAAAGAGGTGATTGAAATACATGATTAAAATAAAAGAATACGTGATGGCAGAAAGCCTGGAGCAGGCGTATGAATTGAATCAGAAGAAGCGAAACTGTATCATCGGTGGCATGCTGTGGCTGAAGATGGGAAGCCGGATGGTTCCGACAGCCATCGATCTGTCCAATCTGGGACTGAATACCATCGAGGAAAATGAGGAAGAATTTTCCATTGGCTGTATGACAACTCTGCGGCAGCTGGAGCAGCACGAGGGACTGAATAGCTACACAAACGGTGCAGTCAGTGAGAGTGTAAGAAGTATAGTCGGTGTACAGTTCCGGAATCTGGCAACCGTTGGCGGAAGTATTTTCGGAAGATTTGGCTTCTCGGATGTACTGACCTGTTTTCTGACACTGGATACCTGGGTGGAACTGTACAAAGGCGGCTGCATCCCACTTGCCGAATTTGCCAGGCAGAAACCGGACCGGGATATTCTGGTGCGCCTGATTGTGAAAAAACATGAGGATAAAAGTGTCTATCTGTCTCACAGAAATTCAAAAACAGATTTTCCGGTACTGACCTGTGGTATTTCGTTACGTGATGGACAGGTCTATACGGCAGTCGGTGCCCGTCCGTCGAGAGCAGTCTGTCTGTGTGTGTCAGAGGCTGACTGGAAGAAAAAGGGCAGTGAAGCACTGGCCGGAGAACTGGCTGCGCAGTTTCCGACAGAAGGTAATATGCGTGCGGGAAAAGAATTCCGAAGCCATCTGGCAGAAGTTCTGATCGGCAGAGGGCTCAAACAGATAGAAAAGATGCAGGAGGTATAACGGTATGAAGATCCAGATGACGTTAAATGGTAAAAAAATCACAGAAGAGATTCAGCCGGGGATGCTCCTGCTGGATTTTGTGCGTGCCCATGGGTGTAAAAGTGTGAAAAGAGGATGTGAGACGGCAAACTGCGGGTTGTGTACAGTATTTGTAGATGACAAACCGGTACTTTCCTGTTCCACTCTGGTGGCGAGAGTATCCGGCCATAAAGTAGATACTCTGGAAGGACTGCAGGAGGAAGCGGCGGAGTTCGGTGCATTTATCGCCAATCAGGGAGCAGAACAGTGCGGTTTCTGTAATCCGGGCATGATCATGAACGCACTGGCACTGTTTCGTGAGAATCCGGATCCATCCGAGGAAGAAATAAAAGAATATCTGGCAGGAAATCTATGCCGTTGTTCCGGATACGAAGGACAGCTCCGGGGAATCCAGCAGTTTCTTGCTTATAAAAAAGAGAAAGAAGGTGCAGTATGCAGGTAGTAGGACAACCGGTGATGAAAAAAGATGCAATGGCGCTGGTAACAGGAAAACCGGTCTTTACACAGGATGTGGCTCCGGCTGACTGTCTGGTGGTAAAAGTACTTCGAAGCCCGCATGCCAACGCAAATATTCTGTCAATAAAAACAGATGCAGCAAAGAAGGTTCAGGGAATCGAAGCTGTGTATACCTGGGAAGATGTACCAACCCAGCGTTTTACCATGGCCGGACAGACCTATCCGGAGCCAAGTCCCTATGACCGTCAGATCCTGGATCAGCATGTACGCTATGTGGGGGATCCGGTGGCCATCGTAGCGGGAGAGAATGAGGAGTGCGTAGACAAAGCACTGAAAATCATTAAAGTACAGTACGAAGTTCTACCGGCCATTCTGGATTTTCACAAAGCCAAAGATAATGAGATTCTGGTTCACCCGGAAGAAAACTGGAAAGCATTATGTCCGGTGGGAGCAGATAATAAGCGTAATCTGGTGGCAACAGGAACCAGCGGTTACGGGGATGTGGAAGCCGTTTTCAAAGACTGTGAAGTGATGGTGGAAGAGACCTATCATGTAAAAGCAGATCAGCAGGCGATGATGGAGACTTTCCGTACCTGCTGCTTTATGGATACTTATGGCAGACTGAATGTGGTGAGTTCCACACAGATCGTCTTTCATGTACGAAGGATCCTGTCCAATGCCCTGGGAATACCAAAATCAAAGATCCGTGTCAGCAAACCGAGAATCGGTGGTGGATTCGGGGCAAAACAGTCGGTGGTAGCGGAAGTTTTCCCGGCTTTTGTCACCTGGAAGACCGGAAAACCGTCTATGATCATTTACAGCAGACAGGAATCCCAGACCGCATCTTCCCCACGGCATGAGATGGAAGTAACCGTACGGCTGGGAGCAATGAAAAATGGTAAGATCCGCGCGATCGATGTATATACGTTATCCAATTCCGGTGCGTATGGGGAACATGGTCCGACAACGGTAGGCCTGTCCGGACACAAATCCATTCCGTTATACGAAGGATCTCTGGAGGCTCATCGTTTTTCCTATGACGTAGTTTACAGTAATGTGATGTCTGCAGGTGCATACCGTGGATACGGAGCAACTCAGGGGCAGTTTGCGGTAGAATCCGCAGTCAATCAGCTGGCGGCAAAGATCGGCATAGATCCTCTGAAGGTTCGTGAGATGAACATGGTACGTGAAGGGGTGCAGATGCATTCTTATTACGATGAGGTAAGTAACAGCTGTGCACTGGATCGTTGTCTGGAGCGTGCAGCAAAGATGATCGACTGGGAAGACAAATATCCGGCAAGAGATATGGGAAACGGTAAAGTGCGAAGCGTGGGAATGGCCATGTCCATGCAGGGTTCCGGTATCTCCGGTGTGGATGTAGGGTCTGCGGATATCAAACTGAACGAAGACGGTATCTACACCCTTGCGATCGGTGCGGCAGATATGGGAACCGGCTGTGATACGATTCTGGCACAGATGGTAGCAGAATGTATGATGTGCCCGATTGAAAATGTGATCGTCAGCGGTGCGGATACGGATACATCTCCGTATGATTCCGGATCTTATGCATCCAGTACCACGTATATTACCGGACGTGCGGTAGAAAAGGCCTGCGGAAAATTACAGGAACGGATCGTGCAGGAAGCTGCAAAGATCCTGAACTGTGAAAGTGAGGAACTGGAATTCGCCGGAGACAGTGTAAAACGTCTGGCTACCGGTGAAGAAGTTTCTCTTACCCAGATCGGTACCAGTTCCATGTGCGGAAGTATCAATGCCCTGGAAGCTGTGGAAGACAGCAGTTCACCGGTGTCCCCGCCTCCGTTTATGGCAGGTATGGTAGAGATTGAACTGGATAAAGAGACTGGTCATGTAGAGGTTCTTGATTATGTGGCAGTTGTGGACTGTGGTACGGTCATCAATCCGAATCTGGCACGGGTTCAGGTGGAAGGAGGCATTGTACAGGGAATCGGTATGGCACTGTATGAGAATATTCAGTACAGCCCGAAAGGACAGCTGAGAAATAATTCCTTAATGCAGTATAAAGTTCCGACCCGTCTGGATATGGGAAAACTGCGTGTGGAGTTTGAGAGCAGTTACGAACCGACAGGACCGTTTGGGGCCAAATCCATCGGTGAGATCGTTATTAATACGCCATCACCGGCACTGGCGCATGCAATCTATAATGCAACCGGTCTGTGGTTCCGGGAACTGCCGATCACAAGCGAAAAAATTGCGATGGGACTCTTGAAAAAATGAGAATTCGAATGATTTATATGGCGGCTGGAAACAGCCGCCGTTTTGGCAGTAATAAACTATTTTATCCGATCGATGGGAAACCGATGTACCGGCATGTCCTTGAACGGCTGGTTGCAATATGCGAACGGCACAGTGACTGGGAAATTGTGCTGGTCAGCCAGTATGAAGAACTTCTGGAACAGGGAAGAACATTTGCCCACCGGACAGTATTTTCACCGGAAAGCAGGGACGGTGCATCCTGGACTATAAAAAACGGGCTGAAGGAAGTAGACGATGCGGAAGCATTTGTATTTTTTACAGCAGATCAGCCCTGGCTTCGCGAGAAAACTATGGAAGGATTTGTCTGCGAAATGGAAAAACAGCATGCAGACCTGGGCAGTGTCTGCCATGGTGAAACGCCCGGTAATCCAGTCTGGTTTTCCAGAAAATATCTTCCTGATCTCAGGGCACTCTCCGGAGATCAGGGAGGGAGAAAGATCCTGAAAAAGCATCCGGAAGAGATTCGCTGGTATCCGGTAGCACATGCCGAAGAACTGGAAGATGTGGATTATAATTTTGATAATAATTTGATTGTACCGGACGGGGCATACTGATATAATAAGGGGGACGCGAAAAGATAAAACATAAAAGGAGATATCCATGAAAAATGAATTGTTTTCCATTGGTCCGATCACAATCTACGGATATGGACTGATGATTGCCATTGGTGTGCTGGCGGCATACTTCAGTGCCACGTACCGGTCGAAAAAATATGCGCTGGATCCGGACAAAGTCTTCTATGTGACGGTCTGGGCGGTGATCGGTGGATTTGGAGGAGCAAAGCTTCTATATCTGATCACGCAGCTTCCGGCGATTCTTAAAGATCCTTCCCTTTTGAAAGATGCACGGAACGGTTTTGTGGTTTATGGAGGAATCATCGGAGGAATCCTTGCCGCATGGCTCTACTGTAAGATGGCAAAACTAAAATTTATAAAATATTTCGATCTGGTTATGCCGTCGGTGGCACTGGCACAGGGATTTGGAAGAATCGGGTGTTTTCTGGCAGGATGTTGCTATGGAAAAGAGACAAACAGTGCATTTCATATTATTTTCCACGATTCTGCTTATGCGCCGAACAACGTGCCGTTGATTCCGACTCAGCTGATCTCCAGCGGGCTGGATTTTCTGAACTGCATCTTCCTGATGTGGTTTGCAGGAAAGAAAAAAGGTGACGGACAGGTGGCAGGGCTGTATCTGGTTTGTTACAGTGTGGGAAGATTTGTCCTGGAATTCTTCCGTGGGGATCTGGAAAGGGGAAATGTGGGAAGTCTGTCCACATCCCAGTTTATCGCTATTTTCACTGCGATTGCCGGCGTGGTACTGTTTTTATGGTTTGGAAAGAAAAAGGCACAGGGACCGGAAAAGAATATACAGGAAGAAAAGGTTGTGTAACTATTCAGCAGCCACTATCCCACGAGGTGTCTTGGCATGAATATGCCAAAATCCTGAGACATACAAGCAAAATGACATCACCGAAGGTAATTTTTAATGCAATTTTTCCTGTATCTGTGAAGGTACTGAACAGTTACAAGGTTACATAAGAGGAATCGGATACCTTCCGCAAATCGCTGGGATTGGATTTGTGGAAGGTATTACTTCTGAAAAACGTTTTGAAAAACAGGAAACCGGAAGAAAGGGAACGACAGGTCAGAAAGGAGATAGTATGGAAGAATCTTATGAAAGTTTTGCCGGTGTATACGATCTGTTCATGGATAACATTGATTATCCGGCATGGTGCACGTATCTGACCGGTATTTTAAAAGAATATGGAATAGAAGACGGACTGATCGCGGAGCTTGGCTGCGGTACAGGAAGTATGACAGAACTTCTGGCAGCTGAGGGGTACGATATGATCGGCATCGACAATTCCCCGGATATGCTGGAGGTCGCCCAGGAAAAACGGGTGGAATCCGGTCTGGATATTTTATATCTGATGCAGGATATGCGGGAATTTGAACTGTATGGAACGGTCAGGGCTGTTGTAAGTATCTGTGACTGTATGAATTATATTCTGGAGGAAGAAGATCTTCTGGAGGTCTTCTGTCTGGCCAACAATTATCTGGATCCGGGCGGAATCTTTGTCTTTGATATGAATACTCCGTACAAATACCGGGAGGTCATCGGCAACACGACGATTGCAGAAAACCGGGAAGAGGGAAGCTTTATCTGGGAAAACTGCTTTGATGAGGAATCACAGGTCAATGAATATGCATTGACATTATTTATTAAAGAAGAGGACGATCTTTACCGGAAGCACGAAGAATTCCATTACCAGAAGGCATATGAGCCGGAGAGAGTGAAAGAATTACTGGAGGAAGCAGGACTGAAAGTGGAAGCAATCTACGATGCATTTACCAGAGAACCGGTACGGGAAGACAGCGAGAGAATCTATTTTATTGCGAGAGAGTGTACAAAATAAAGAAATTGCAGAAAGTATGAAAACTTCCAGCAAGTAAGCTTGCGTCAGATTTCTGAACTTTTGACCCTGGTATCATAATAATTATATGAAAGAAAAAGAAAGGAAACAGATATGAGTGATTATATTGTAAGAGCGACCGCAGCTGACGGACAGATCCGCGCCTTTGCGGCTAACACAAAAGATGTAGTGGAGACCGCAAGAAAGGATCATAATACCAGCCCGGTGGCAACGGCGGCTCTGGGACGTCTGCTGACCGGCGGTGCGATGATGGGAATCATGATGAAAGGGGACAAAGATGTCCTGACATTGCAGATCAAGTGTAGCGGGCCGATCGGAGGTCTGACGGTGACTTCTGATTCTAAAGGAAGAGTAAAAGGTTATGTAAACCATCCGGAAGTCATGCTCCCGGCGAATGCACAGGGAAAACTGGATGTGGGCGGTGCGCTTGGTCTTGGTGTCTTAAGCGTAATTAAGGATCTGGGTCTGAAAGAGCCATATGTGGGACAGACGGAATTAAAGACCGGTGAGATCGGAGATGATCTGACCTATTATTTTGCAAGCAGTGAGCAGGTGCCTTCCGCAGTAGGACTTGGCGTACTGATGGAGAAGGATAATACTGTCCGCCAGGCCGGTGGATTTATCGTGCAGCTGATGCCGAACGCAGAAGAAGAAGTGATTGAGAAACTGGAGAAAAATCTGGCACAGATCACTTCTGTTACCGAACTTCTGGATCAGGGTTATACACCGGAAATGTTGCTGGAAAAACTGCTTGGTGATATGGATCTGGAGATCAATGAGAAAGTGCCGACCAGTTTCTACTGCAACTGTGATAAAGTACGGGTTGGAAAGGTGCTGATCAGCCTGGGAGAAAAAGAACTGCAGGGCATGATCGATGACGGTGAGCCGATCGAACTGAACTGCCATTTCTGTAACTCCAACTACAACTTCAGCGTAGATGAACTGAAAGAACTGCTCGAACTTGCCAGAAAATAGGCGGAAAGGAAAGCTATGAGACACGGATTTATCAAAACAGCAGCCGGCACACCGAAGATTCAGGTGGCAGACTGTGTATACAATGCAGGGGAGATTCTGAAACTGATCCGTCAGATGGAGACAGAGGGCGCAAAGATCATGGCATTTCCGGAACTTTGTATCACCGGATATACCTGCCAGGACCTGTTCTGGCAGACACTGCTTCTGGACAGTGCGAAGGAACAGCTGGTATGGCTGGCAGGGGAAACCAGCCAGGTGGATGCGCTGATCATCGTAGGACTTCCATGGGAATATAACGGAAAGCTGTACAATGTGGCAGCAGTCTTAAACCGGGGAAAAATCCTTGGTCTGGTGCCGAAGACGAATCTGCCAAACTATGCCGAGTATTATGAGGCAAGACATTTCACACCGGCAGACCCGGAGACGCATATGGTGACGATCGGGGAAGAAAACGTACCGTTCGGAACAAAATTACTGTTTTCCTGCCCGCAGATGCCGGGGATGAAGGTGGCTGTGGAGATCTGTGAGGATCTCTGGGTGCCAAATCCGCCGAGTGTGGGACACGCACTGGCAGGAGCCAATGTGATCGTCAATCTGTCTGCCGGGGATGAGATCACCGGAAAAGACACCTACCGCAGAGAACTGGTAAAAGGACAGTCCGCGCGGCTGATCTGCGGTTATATTTACGCAACAGCCGGAGAGGGCGAATCCTCCACAGACCTGGTATTTGGCGGACACAATCTGATCTGCGAGAACGGTTCGATCTTAAAAGAGGCGAAACGTTTTATCAATGAGACAATTTACGGCGATCTGGATATCCGCCGTCTGGTAACGGAACGAAGAAAAATGACCACCTATCCGGCAGCAGATGCGACCGGATATCAGGAGATTGCGTTCGCACTGGAAAAAGAAGAGACAAAGCTGACCAGAACGTTCCCACGGAAACCGTTCGTGCCGTCAGGAAAAGAAGAGCGTGAAAAACGATGTGACGAGATCCTGACGATCCAGGCGATGGGACTGAAGAAACGTCTGGAACACACTCACAGCCAGAGTGCGGTCATCGGTATCTCCGGAGGACTCGATTCCACACTGGCACTGCTGGTAACAGCCAGAGCATTTGATTTCCTCGGCATGCCGAGAGAAAAGATCACCGCAGTTACGATGCCGTGTTTCGGAACCACAGACAGAACGTATCGGAATGCCTGCGACCTTACGGAAAAACTGGGGGCAACACTGCGGGAAGTAGATATCCGCGAAGCGGTAACAATCCATTTCCGGGATATCGGACATGATATGGAAAACCATGATGTGACTTACGAAAATTGTCAGGCGAGAGAGCGTACCCAGGTCATTATGGATATCGCAAACCAGACCGGTGGTATGGTTATCGGAACGGGTGATCTGTCGGAACTGGCGCTTGGATGGGCAACCTACAATGGCGATCATATGTCCATGTATGCGGTCAACACATCGATCCCGAAGACACTGGTGCGCCATCTGGTACGCTACTATGCGGATACCTGTGAGGATGACCGGCTCTCCGAAATCCTGCTGGATATCCTGGATACACCGGTAAGCCCGGAACTGCTCCCGCCAAAAGACGGCAAGATCGCACAGAAAACAGAAGATCTGGTGGGACCGTATGAACTGCATGATTTCTTCCTGTATTATATGCTCCGTGCGGGATACGAACCGGATAAGATCTTCCGGATCGCTGTACAGACCTTTGAGGGCGTGTATGACCGGGAAGTGATCCTGAAGTGGTTAAAGAACTTCTACCGGAGATTCTTTATGCAGCAGTTCAAGCGCTCCTGTCTGCCGGACGGACCGAAAGTCGGTACGGTAGCTGTATCTCCGAGAGGCGATCTGCGGATGTCGAGCGATTCCTGTGTGCGTATCTGGATGGATCAGGTGGAAAAATTATCATAAATAGATAACTTTCGAAAACTCGCATGGTTCGCGTTTGGTTGGAAGAGAAAAGGAGAAGGCAGCAAATGACAGAGACAAAAGAGCAGATGATAGATCTGATGGCGACGATACAGTTGCCGGAAGAAGGTATCCGGCAGCTTCTCGATGCGAGAGAGCAGCTGGAAAAAGAAGGTCACTGGGATGTGATCGTACAGACCGCAGAACAGGTGATGACAGCAGACGGGGAACTTTCCGTTCTCACAAAAACACTGGAAGAGACAGAGGGAAGAGAAGAAACATTTGGTGTCAACCGTTATCTTCTCGACGCACTGATGCTGTTTTGCTGCTGGGAAGAAGTGAAAGTGCGGTATGAAAAACAGGGACTTCCGATGGATGTTTTCGATAAGAGTCTGGAAGATATGAAATGGAAAATGCTGGAGTGCTATGAGATTCATGGCGTGTACGGCAATTTTGTCGGTCACTGGTATGACGGATTCTTTAATCTGACCCGGTTTGGACTGGGAAGATTGCAGTTTGAACTGCGTCCGTTTGAGGGAAAAGAAGACTGTGAGGTGGATGGTGTACAGATTCATCCGGGAGATACCGTGATCAATATGCATATTCCATCCGCAGGGCCGATGAAACCGGAACTTCTCGATGATGCATTTGCACGGGCAGAAGTATTTTTCAAAGAACATTTTCCGAAGGATTACACCGTGTTTGGTGTGGAATCCTGGCTGATCGATCCGGATCTGGTACGGATCCTTCCGGAAGGAAATATGAAAGCGTATGCGGATCGGTTCCATCTGGTTGCAGCAGAAAAAAGCGAGACGATTTTCCCGGATGGCTGGAGGGTATTTGGCGCAGAGTGGAAGAAGAAACCGGAAGAACTTCCCCGGAAGACCGGGCTGCAGAGAGCGATTGCAGACTATCTGCAGCAGGGCGGCAAACTGGGAAGTGGTTATGGCATATTTGTCCGGAAAAAATAAACATTTAGAAATTATTGCTGCAAAACAGAAGCTTTCGCGAGTGCGCTTTTGATGGCTTCTAAGAGCAGCATGGAAGTGTACTTGTTGTCATCTTCGTAGGTGATGTCTTCGAGGGACTGCTTTTCATAAATCTGGGAGGCAAGTTCCTCGAGGGCAGGTTCCATCAGCGGGTACATGGCGGCGGTGGATTCACTTAAGTTTATCAGCTCGATGGAATTGATATGGCTGCTGTCCACGGTTACCTGCACGTCAAAGGTGTTGTCGTTCAGCTCGATGGCGGTGGTGTAGACACCCGGCAAATACTGTCCGGTGAGGGCAGAAGTTGTCTGAACAGAGGATGCGGTTTCTTTGTCTTTCGATGGTCCGAACATGATCAGAAGAAGAACAATCATCAGGAGACCGAGTACGAGAAAGATAGCGGTATAGATCACTTCTTTCATATGTAGTACAACAATCCTGGTTTTGGAACTCATAGATACACACTCCTTTTCCGATGCTTTTTATTAGTGTATGAGAAACAGCCGGGTTTTATGAAATCCCAGGAGAAAGTGACGGCTTTCCGAAACGGAGAAATAAAAAGAAACAGGGGGAAAGGAAACATGGGAATGGATGCATGTACGCTGTGTCCGAGGATGTGCGGTGTAAACCGGGCAGCCGGAGAAAAGGGTTACTGCGGAATGGATGCAACAATACGGGCGGCGAGGGCGGCACTCCATATGTGGGAGGAGCCCTGTATCTCCGGGACGCAGGGATCCGGTGCGGTATTTTTTTCCGGGTGCAGTCTCCGGTGTATCTTCTGTCAGAACTTTGAGATCGCGGAGGGAAACTGTGCGAAAGAGATCTCAGGGGAACGCCTCAGCGAGATTTTTCTGGAATTGCAGGAACAGGGAGCGGCGAATATCAACCTGGTAACAGCGGCACATTACGTCCCGGCTGTGATCGAATCACTCAAAAAAGCGAAGGCGCAGGGAATGGATCTGCCGGTGATCTACAATTCCAGCGGATACGAACGGGTGGAAACGGTGCAGATGCTCGAAGAGGTTGTGGATGTCTGGCTTCCCGATTTTAAATATATGGATTCGAAGCTTGCTTTTGCATATTCCAGGGCAAAGGATTACCCGGAAGTTACCCGGGCAGCAATCCGGGAGATGATGAAGGCTGCCGGAACCTGTGCATACGATGAGGACGGTTATATCCAAAAAGGTGTGATTGTCCGGCATCTGATCCTGCCGGGACATACGAAGAATTCAATTGCGGTACTCGATGAGTTGTATGGAACGTATGGAGACGATCTGACCATCAGCCTGATGAACCAGTACACACCGCTTCCGCAGGTATGGAACATTCCGGATCTGAACCGGCGGGTGACGAAACGGGAGTACGAGAAAGTGCTGGATCATGCGCTGGATCTGGGTATCACCCAGGGATTTTTTCAGGAAGGCGGGACGGCAAAAGAAAGTTTTATTCCACTTTTTGACTATGAAGGGTTATAATGCAATCAAACAGAACGGGAAACAGCATATTCCGTGTGAACCAATCAGAAAAATGTAAAACACAGTTACGACCCCTGCCGGTAAAAAGACAGGGGTCGTAACTGTCAGAGAGAAGAAGACAGACGAAAAGATGCTGAGCGCAGACAGAAGCAGGAACAAAAAAAGGAGGAAAAGATCCATGGCGCTGCAATTTGTACCCGGCAATTCGGGGGCTGGAAAATCCTTTCAGCTATATCAGAAAATCTTACAGGAAGCCGGGGAGCATCCGGAGAGAAATTATCTGGTGATCGTACCGGAACAGTTTACGATGCAAACACAGAAAGAACTGGTATCGTTGAGTCCACGGCACGGGATCATGAATGTGGATATCCTGAGTTTTGACCGCCTGGCACACCGGGTGTTTGCGGAAGTGGGCGGAGATCAGACACCGGTGCTGGAAGATGTGGGAAAGATTCTGGTGCTGGAGCGTGTGGTACAGGAACAGAAGAAAAAACTGGGAGTTCTTGGCAGCAGTCTGGAAAAACTGGGAACCGTCAGTGAGATGAAATCACTGTTATCCGAGCTGATGCAGTACGATATTCACCCGGAGGAACTGGACGAGATCGGCAATCTGGCAAAAGACAAACCGCTGCTGTATCACAAATTAAAGGATGTGCAGACCATTTATCAGGGGTTTTTCGAGTTCTTGAGAAAACGGTATATCACGGCAGAGGAAGTTCTGGATCTGTTGTGTGAGAAAATCGGAAGTTCCCGACTGGTGAGAGACAGCTGGATCGCTCTGGATGGATTTACCGGATTTACTCCGGTACAGAATAAATTACTGCGGGAACTGCTGAAACTGGCACAGCAGGTATGGGTGACGGTGACGCTGGAGGAAAAGGTGTCTGTGGCACAGTTAAAACGTCCGCAGCAGCTGTTTCGTATGAGTGGGGAGATGATGGAGTCACTGACCAGGATGGCAAAGGAAGAACGGGTGGAAATTCTGGATCCCTGGTGGGTGCGTCCGGGAGAGCACAGCCGTTTTTGCGAGGCACCGGCACTGGAATTTCTGGAACAGCATCTGTTTCGGTATGATAAACGGCAATACCGGAAGGAACAGGAAGAGGTACAGATTTTTCAGGCTGCAAATCCAAAAGAAGAGATGGAAGAGATCGCCAGAAGGATCCGCCTGCTGGTGCGGACAAAGGGCTACAGGTATGGGGACTTTGCCGTGATCACAGGGGATATGACGACGTATGGAAGTTATGCCAGACAGGTCATGGAACAGTGTGAGATTCCCTGCTTTATCGATGAAAAACATTCTATTCTGATGAATCCGTTTGTGGAGTATATCCGGGCGGCTGTCAATCTGGTGGTGGAGTATTTTTCCTATGAGAGTATGTTCCGTTATCTTCGCTGTGGGCTGTCCGGGATTCCGGTTTATCAGGTGGATCAACTGGAAAATTACTGTATCGCTGTGGGAATTCGCGGGGAAAAACAGTGGAAGGATCACTGGGTAAGACGGTACCGAGGGATGGAAGAAGGCAGTATCGAAGGAATCAACCAGATCCGGGAACAGGTCTGGGAAAAGATAGGTCCTTTTGCGGAGTATATGAAAGAAAAAGAGCACACAGTGGAAGAACGGACACGGATGCTCTATGAGATGATCGTAAAAGATGATATTCAGGAACGCTTATCTGAGAAAGAACAGGAATTTGCTACACAGGGCGATCAGGCGATGGTGAAAGAATACAGCCAGATTTACGGAATGATCATGGAACTTCTTGATAAGATGGTGCAGATGCTTGGCAGCGAGACGATCACGGCGAAGGAGTACGGACAGCTTCTCGATGTGGGATTTCAGGAGATGCGGGTGGGCATCATTCCACCGACGGCAGATCAGGTACTGATCGGTGAGATGGAGCGTACCAGACTGAAAGACATCAAAGTACTGTTCTTTGCAGGCGTCAACGACGGAATCATCCCGAAACACGGAGGGAAGGCAGGTTTGCTGTCTGAGTCAGATCGGGAATTTCTCGACAGCCGTCAGGTAGCACTGGCACCTACAGCAAGAGAATCCATGTATATCCAGCGTTTCTATCTGTATCTGAATCTGACGAAACCTTCCCGGTGTCTGTATCTTTCTTACGCTCAGTCAAATGCACAGGGGCAGGCACAGAGTCCGGCGTATCTGATCGCGCTGATTCTTCGGATGTATCCGAAACTGGTGATCCAGGATAATCCGAAAGACGAGATCAGCCAGATGCAGATGGCACAGCAGGCAACGGAAATTCTTCTGGCAGGACTTCGAAAGGATGGAGAACAGCAGCAGAACGATGGCTGGAGGGAACTGTTTTCCTGGTATCTGCGGTCAAAAGAGTGGAAGGAGCAGTGTCTTCGCTGGATCCAGGCGGCATACGAGGACGCACCGGAGAGCAGCATCGGAAAAGCGGCGGCGGTGGCACTTTACGGGAAAGAACTGGAAAACAGTGCGACGGAACTGGAACGGTTTGCAGCCTGTGCCTTTGCACATTTTCTGCAGTATGGTCTGAAGATCGAGGAACGACAGGAATACGAATTTCGTCAGGCGGATCTGGGCAATGTGATCCATCAGGCACTGGAACAGTTTTCACGAAATCTCAAAAAAAACCAACTGACATGGCGTAGTCTGACGGATCAGGAACGGGATCAGCTGATTGATACGAGTGTGGAGGAAACCATTCACGACTATGGCAATACGATTCTGGAGAGCAGTGCAAGAAACCAGTATATGATCCTGCGTGTAAAACGGATTCTGCGGCGGACGGTCTGGGCACTGCAGCAACAGCTGAAAGCAGGAAAATATGAACCAAGTCGGTTTGAAATCTCTTTTTCTATGGAGGAAGATCTGAAAGCATCGAATTTTCAGTTATCGGAGGAGGAGCGCCTGCGCCTGCGGGGGCGGATTGACCGGGTGGACCGCTATGAGGAGGACGATACGATCTATGTGAAAGTCATTGATTATAAGTCCGGCAATACGGCTCTGGATCTTACTTCGGTGTATCACGGACTGCAATTGCAGCTTATCGTATATCTGAATGCAGCACTGGAGTTGGAAGAAAAGAATCATCCGGGAAAACATGCAGAACCGGCGGGGATGTTTTATTATCATGTCAAAGATCCACTGGTGGATGGAAAACCTGGGGATGAGGAAGAGGAGATTGAACGGAAACTGCTGGAAAAATTAAAGGTGGACGGACTGGTCCGGGCAGAAGAAAAGATCTTAAAGGATCTGGATCGGGAACTGGAAGCAGGGAAAAAATCGCTGGTGATCCCGGCAGCTTACAATAAAAACGGCAGCCTTTCAAGTCGTTCCAAAACGGCAAGCAAAGAACAGTTCGAAGAACTCTGTGCCTATGTCAACGATAAGATCCGTGAAAATGGAACACGGATCCTTGGCGGGGAGATGGAGAAAAATCCATATAAATTAAAACAACGGACTGCCTGCGACTATTGCAGCTTTAAGGAGATCTGCGGATTTGATGAAAAGCAGGAGGGAAACAGTTTCCGGAGACTTCCGACATTTTCCGATGAGGAACTGTGGAAGAAAATGAGAGAGAAAGGGGAGAAGAAAGATGGAAATGAAGTGGACACCGGAACAGCAGAAGGTCATTGAACTGCGGGACAGAAATATCCTGGTCAGTGCGGCGGCAGGATCCGGTAAGACTGCTGTTTTGGTAGAACGAATCCTGGGAAAACTGACCAGAAAAGATCATCCCATCGATATCGATCAGCTGCTGATCGTGACATTTACCCGGGCAGCAGCCGGAGAGATGAGGGAGAGACTGACGGAAGCTGTGGAGAATTATCTGGAACAGGATCCAGAAAATGAACATCTGCAAAGACAGCAGACGTTGATCCACAACGCACAGATCACGACGATCGACGGATTCTGCTCTTATGTGATCCGGAACTATTTTCACACCATCGATCTGGATCCCGGATTTCGCACAGCGAATGAGGGCGAGATCAAACTGCTGAAACAGGATGCGGCAAAAGAGGTGCTTGAGAGCAGTTACCAGGAGAGAACCGAAAGTTTTGACCGTTTTGTGGAGAGTTTTGCCACCGGAAAAAGCGATGAGGTGCTGACGGAACTGATTCTCCGGATGTATGAGTTTGCCATGAGTAATCCCTGGCCGCTGGAATGGCTGGACAGCTGTACGAAGGCATACGAGATCCGGACAAAGGAAGAGTTGGTGTCCTGTATATGGATGAAAAAACTGTGGGAGGATGCCGGACACCTGCTGGATCAGATCACTTATCTTCAGGAGCGGTGCAAAGAAGTGATCTACAGTCCCGACGGACCATATATGTACGGAGAAGCGCTGGAACAGGATCTTTTGTTTCGAAGAGATCTGGAAGAGGCTTTCGCAACACAGGATTTTGACGGATGCAGAGTCCTGCTGGATAGCTGGAAGCCAAAAGCACTGTCACGAAAGAAAGATGACAGTGTGCAGGAGGATAAGCGGGAGCTGGCGAAGAACCTGCGGGATCAGGCAAAAGATGCTGTGAAAAAACTGCGGGAGAATTATTTTTATGAGACAACGGAGGAAGTGCTGGAAGAACTGGAACTTTGCAGGGAGCCGGTGCAGGAACTGATTCGTCTGACCCGGCAGTTTATCGAGACATTTTCGGAAAAAAAGCGGCAGAAAAATATTGTTGATTTTACAGATATGGAACACTTTGCGCTAGAGATCCTGGTCAAAAAAGAAGACGGGGAGATCCGGTATACCCAGGCAGCGGATGAATTTTCCGATCGTTTTGAGGAAATCCTGATCGATGAGTACCAGGACAGCAATCTGGTGCAGGAGACTTTGTTGCAGAGTGTGTCACAGCTTCGCTTCGGGCGGCATAATCTGTTCATGGTTGGCGATGTGAAGCAGAGTATCTACCGGTTCCGCCTTGCCAGACCGGAACTTTTTATGGAAAAATACGAAACCTACAGTCTGGAAGACAGTGTATGTCAGAGGATCGACCTACACAAAAACTTCCGAAGCAGAGCCGGGGTGCTCGAAGGGGTCAATCAGATCTTTTACCGGATCATGGGAAAGGATCTGGGAGCGGTGGAATACGATGCAGATGCGGCATTGTATCCGGGTGCGGTATTTGAAGAAAAGCCGGAGGGAGTATCGGAAGAACCGGCGTGCCAGGTGCTTGTGGCACAGACCGGCACGGACGGTATGGATGAGAAGATGCAGGAACAGAGTGATCAGGAGCTGGAAGCACGGATGATCGGAGAAAAGATCCGCAGCATGGTGGGAACAGAACTGGTCTGGGATAAGAAAGAAAAACAGTATCGTCCCGCACGTTATCAGGACTGTGTGATCCTGCTTCGGACGATCACCGGCTGGGCGGAGAACTTTGTCAATGTGCTGATGGACATGGGAATCCCTGCCTATGCTACCTCAAAAACAGGATATTTTTCCACGACAGAAGTACAGACGATCCTGAACTATCTGCGGATCCTGGATAATCCGATGCAGGAGATTCCATTTACCGGTGTCCTGTTATCGCCGTTAGGCGGGTGCAGTGCGAGAGAGCTGGCACTGTTAAAAGCCTGCTATCCGCAGGAGAAAATCTATGGCTGTGTCTGGAACTATCTGCAGGAGGGACAGGACGGGGAGTTGTGTGAAAAACTTGGCAATTTCTGGTCTGTCTATGAAAAACTCCGTGAAAAGGTTACTTATACGCCGATCCATGAACTGATCGGAGAGATTCTGGCAAAGACCGGATATGGGTTATACGCAGGTGCGATGCCCGGCGGTGCACAACGGCGGGCAAATCTGCAGATGTTGGTGGAAAAAGCCATGGAATATGAGAGCACCAGTTACCGGGGGTTGTTTAATTTTATCCGGTATGTGGAACAATTGCAGAAATACCAGGTGGATTTTGGTGAGGTCAATATCCGTGGAGAACAGGAAGATACGGTGCGGATCATGAGCATCCACAAAAGTAAGGGACTGGAGTTTCCGATTGTCTTTGCGGCAGGGATGGGGAAACGGTTTAATATGTCCGATGCCAGCAACGGTCTGGTGATCCATCAGGATCTGGGAATCGGGATGCAGGCGGTAGACCCCAAGGAGCGGACGCAGGCATCGTCACTGGTACGACAGGTGATCCAGAAGCAGATCCGGCTGGAAAGTCTGGGTGAGGAACTGCGTGTATTATATGTGGCACTCACAAGAGCAAAAGAAAAACTGATCCTTACCGGAACCGTGAAAAAAATAGAGGATTATCAGGCAGTACAGGCGGAGGCGCGGGACTGGCAGGAAGAGAAACTTCCTTACGGGATGCGGGAAGGCGCACGCTGCTACTGGGACTGGATCTTTCCTGCGCTTGCAGGAGAGAACGGAGAATTTCCTGCAGAAGTGCTTGAGATGGAACATCTGATCACGGATCAGGTGACAGACAGGAAAGACCGGGTACGGCAAAGAGCCGTATATGAAACCTGGGATCCACAGGAGGTGTTTGATGCGACGATCCGCAAAGATCTGGAAGAGAAATTTTCCTATGTGTATCCGTATGGATACTTACAGGAGATTCCGGCGAAGGTCAGCGTATCAGAACTGAAAAAACAGGGCAGAGAGGAGCCGGAGGAAGAGACCGTCTATCTGTATGAGGAGAAAGAACAGGAACCAATCATTCCCGATTTTATGAAGGAGAGCAGGGAGCCGCTGTTGCAGGGCGCAGCAAGGGGAACCGCATATCACCGGATCCTGGAGTGTCTGGACTATGCAAAAGCAGCTTCGCAGCAGGCGATCGAGCAGCAGATCGAAGAACTGCTGAAGGAAGAAAAGATCAGCAAAGAGGCGGCCAAAGTGGTGCGTTCCAGTCAGATCAGCTGGTTTGTGCGTTCAGCTGTGGGAAAACGGATGAAAGAAGCTTCTGCCCTTGGCACACTGCACCGGGAACAGCAGTTTGTGATGAGTATTGATGCCAGTGAGAGAAATCCTGCGTGGGATCATGGGGAGCAGATCATGGTACAGGGAATCATCGACGCCTTCTGGGAAGAGGAAGACGGCCTGGTGCTGGTGGATTATAAAACCGATCATGTAAAAGAGGGGCAGGAACTGATCGACCGGTATCAGAGACAGATGCATTATTACAGTCAGGCGTTGGAGCGCGCGTATGGAAAAAAGGTAAAAGAGTGTTATTTATATTCATTTGCGCTTGGAAAAGCGGTTGCTGTGGAGGTGTAACCTCCGCGGCAGCCGCTTTTTGTAGATATTTAGAAGAAGTCTTAAGATATTTTGAAGATTCCCAGAATTTGTTGACATCTAATATTATACAGTATATAGTATTAAATGCAAAACAACATACGGTCCGGGAAACCGGGGGAAAGGTATGAGCGGAGTCTTTTCGTGAAAACAGATCGGGAAAGGGTTCGAACATACAGAAAAAAGAAAAAGGGGTGCGATATGGTATTTAATACAGGAGCGGCTCTTTTGGATGCCATTGTTCTTGCCGTTGTCTCGAGAGAGAAGGAAGGCACTTACGGATATAAGATCACACAGGATGTGCGGAAGGTTATCGACATTTCCGATTCCACCCTGTATCCGGTGCTTCGCAGGCTGCAGAAAGATCAGTGCCTGATGGTCTATGATCTGGAATGTGCGGGGCGCAACCGGAGATATTATAAAGTAACCGAGCAGGGACTGGCCCAATTGGGGTTATACAAAGAGGAGTGGAAGAGATATTCATCCAATATTTCCATGGTTTTTGAGGGAGGAATCAACAATGAATCGTGAGCAGTTTATTGCACAATTAGCGAGACTTCTGCAGGATCTGCCGCCGGCAGAACGGCAGGAAGCCATTCGCTATTATCAGGAATATTTTGACGATGCCGGGGAGGAAAACGAGGATGCCGTGATCCAGGAACTGGGAAGTCCGGGAAAAGTAGCAGCAAGCATCAAGGCAAACCTGCAGTATGGCGGATCGACATTCGGAGCGAATGATACCGATATGGAAAATACAGGGACAGAAAGTCAGACGAAGGACGCCGATGGCTGGCAGCAGAATGGGCAGACAATGAACAGATCGAATCAGAGTACACAGCAAGGCTGGCAGAATAGCAGTACGCAAAGCTCGTATGCGATGCAGGCGAGAAAACCGAAACGCGGTGTTGGCGGATGGGCACTGCTCATCATTATACTGGTCTTTGCATCTCCGATGCTTCTCGGCGTTGGCGGTGGAGCACTTGGCATTTTTATCGGAATCCTGGCAACCGTATTTGCCCTGTGGATCAGCTTTTTCGCCGTAGCGATTGGAATGATCGGAGGCGGGATCGCCGTTCTGATCAAAGGGATCCTTCATGCGATCAGTTCACCGGCAGCCGGACTGGTAAGCATGGGCGGCGGTCTGATCTGCATCGCACTGGGAATCTTATGCGCAGTATTTTTCCTGTGGTTTACCTTTCAGCTGTGTCCGCGTGTATTACGTACCACGCTGAATTTTATCTCAAGAATCGTACATAAAGGAAAGGAGGCAAGGGCAGAATGAAGCGTTTGAACAAAGGGTTACTTGTAACCAGCGGAATCTGCGGGGGACTCGGGCTTGCCCTTCTGATCTGCGGGATGCTTCTCGGAGGAATCCGGGGAGGAAATGATCTGGTGGATGCACTTTCCATCAACAGCGGGGATTTTCAGGAGATGAAAGATGAGGTTATGAGTGAAATCAGTGACCATACCAATTTTGATCCGGTTAACTGGTTTGTGGAATGGGTAACGGATATATTTTAAGCGTGGGTCCGAAAAAATAACAGAGAGTAAAAATTTACATGATAAAAGGAGAATCAGAATATGGAAAATAAGAGATTATATCGTTCCTCAACCAATTATATGATCTGTGGAGTCTGCGGCGGAATCGGAGAATATTTTAACATCGATCCGACGCTGGTGAGACTGGCATGGGTGATCTTTTCCTTTATGGGAGGATCCGGAATCCTTGCGTACATCATCGCATCGATCATCATTCCGAAATAAAGAACAACGTGAATAGAAAGTGAAAAAAAGGTCATACTTCAAGAGAAAAGGAGTGTGACTTTTTTTATGGAAAAAGAGAAAAAGATAAGCCGGGAGGATATCGCAAAGATGAGCCGGGAAGAGCGGATGAAATATGAGATCGCGCAGGAACTCGGACTTCTCGATCAGGTGCTTGAAGAAGGGTGGAAGACTCTGTCTGCAAAAGAGACAGGAAGAATCGGCGGGATCATGAACCGGAGACGAAAGCAGAAAGAAAAAGAAGGCGGGATCAGTCAGGAGAAAGAGCAGTAAATGCCTGATGCCAGAGATCAGCAAGGAGGGTATTACCCCGGGTGGTCAGATGAATCCCGTCGGTTGTGATCGCATCGACGCCTTCACAGCGGGCTGCCTGTCGGAGTATCGCGTCCGTCGGGACAAAATGAGCAGAATAAGAGAGTGCCAGATCGTGGATGATCTGGCTTTCTTTTTCGATATAAGAATGCCAGGCGGAGTATTCTGCCGGTTCATCAAAAAGAAACGGTTCCAGTAACAGGATGGTGGAAGTATGCTGGCATAAAAGATCCAGCACTTCCCGGTAAAAAGCAGAAAACTCCAGCGGAATCCTGGAGTGAGAAGTAAAAAGCTCCACGGGGATATCATTGACTCCGGCAAGGAGGGTGATCGCATCCCAATGACCGCCGATCCCGTCCCGACGGAGCATCTGTGACACCCGTTCAATGGTAAATCCTTCATGTCCCCGATTTACAAATCTGGCGTCTGCATATTCCGGTCTGCGGGCAAGGAGAGAGACATAGCCGTATCCAAGATTGGCAGGATCAAAAAGATGATCCGCATCGGTGATGCTGTCGCCCAGAAAAAGATACTGCTTCATATAATCCCTCCTTTGGTCATAATACTAGTACAGCGTTTTCAAAATAACTATACCATACACTTGTCTACGAATCCGATTGCACAGGTCTAAAAGCCTCAGCGTAGCCCGCTACGCCTACGTTTTTAAACCTGCACACTCGAATCCGTATCCTGCGTGTATGGTATAGTTATTTATGAAACGATGTACTAGAGCGTGTCTGAAAAATCATTTCCGCAATCTGCAAGCCCCGCTTTGCGGTATATTTTACCCTCATTCGGTTGCCGTAGCCCGCTACGCCTACGTTTTTCAGACACGCTCTAGTTCGTGCTGTTTGTCAGCAGGGTATTCAGATTTAATTTTAAGATCCGGTCAAACTGTGTCAGCGAAGTATAGCGATAGCCATATGCAGCGGATTCAAACAGTACATAGAGATCGTCACCATCCACATAGATCTGTTCGAGTTTTGACGGAAAACGGATCTTCTGCAGCATGGTGTCTTCTTCAAGAAGCATTTGCAGAGAATTCGGAAATACTTTCAGAGATCCCGGGAGCACCCCGTAAGAATGAGAGGTGAGGATCCTGTTTTTATAAAATGCCACACCCTGTGCCCGCTCTGTGATCACGCGCATCCCGGATGGCAGGGCAAGTGGTGTCAGCGAATCCACACCCAGCTGACCGGTTGTTATCGTGTCATCATCGACGGTACTGGTCTGTAAGGTTCCATCTTCGGTGATATCATATTCTTCCAGTACGCTTGCAGAATTGGAAGTATAATAACCGATATATAATGCATTATTATGATAGGTCAGAAAAGAATTTCGTGTAATTGCATACAGATCGTAAGACTGCGAGTAGGAAATCGGCTGATAGCTATTCTGAAAACAATAGCTTTTCAGCTGTTCCAATGTGATTGCATTGACCTGTGGAATACCACGGGACATACAGGAGATCCAGATGTTGTTATGAATCGTATCGTATGCGATCCCGCCGACATGGGATTTATTTCGAAGAACAATTTCTTTTACAAATTCATGGGTCTTTTTATCGATGACGTAGATGACAGAGTTATGCGTATTGGTATGACAGTAAGCAGTGACCAGAAGGTAATCTTCGGTAACGGCAAGTCCCTGGGGAGTCATGGAAGTACAGATGGAAGAAGTATTTTTTTCTCCGAAAACCTGTGTTTCTGTAGCATTAAGTCCAGGAATAATATAAGTACCATAATCAATTTCGGTAGCACGTCCGTATAAAGCTGCCCGTTTGACCTCCGGTGTCAGGGAAAGCAGATCCCGTCGGCTCTTAAAACTGTAGATTTCTTCCTGCACGGTGCCGGTAGCCATTGCCTCACGTTCCACCTGTCTGGTATATGCAGAAAAAAGGAGAATATATGAGGTAACTCCGATTCCGACCACAAGGAAAAAGACGAATATCCAGAAAATCCGGCGATGCTTTTTTGTGGATTTATTTTCTTTTTTGTGCCTGTTTTTCATAAGTTGTCTCCCGAGATGTGATGATACTGTCAATCTAACTATTCAACTGAAAAGTTACCTGTTAATCATATCTTATTTTAAGAAAAAATACAATTAAATATATAATATTCCTGAGTGGTTTAAAAATCTCCGGATAAAATGAGGAAGGGCCGATACCCTTTCGGATACCGGCCAATATGAAAAAGGAAATCTAAAAATAACTGTTACCACTTAATGAGGGGGAGGGTGTCACAACAGGCGATGTTGTGACATCCTTTAACAAAGTGTGGTTCGCTTTGTTGAGTATTATATTACATGGAAAATGTGATAAAAATGTGTCTATGTAATGAAGACTTTATAAAATTTCAAAAAAAAACAGAAAGAAATTCTTTAGATTTTCAAACCGCGATATCGGTTGATGCATGCATAGACTTCCTGGATTCGTGGCATGGCGAGGTTCGGAGCAAGCCGACCGCCCTCGGAGAGAATCTCGAGTCCTCTGCCGGATAATTCTGTATCAAGTCGATCTATGATCTGCTGCAGTGTGTCTTTCCCATTAAAAAGCCGACGTTCCGCATAGCAGAGAATAGCTGAAAGTGCCTGGATCTGTTCCTGATCAGCCAGCTGTTCGAGACAGCGCAGATCGATGGTATCGTGATTGACGGAGATACTGTCCATACCGAGTACCTTCATCTTCAGACGGCGATCCGGACGGAAAGCGGGATCAGGCTGAATCACACGGCGATAGTCTGCAACAGCACCTGCAGGAGCGGAGGGCTGAATAGAAGGGAAAGCTTCCGCTTCTTTTTTGGCAAATGCTGTGATATCCACTGGTTTGTAATGATCCATCTGTAAAATCGTATCTGCTACATGAAAATAGGATCCTGAACTACCGGCAACCAGAATCGAGGAGATTCCCTGTGTATCACTCAACCATTGCACACGCTCAATGAATGGTGTGATCGGTTCCTGATTGCGGTTGACTACCCGCTGCATCAGTTCATCGCGAATCATAAAGTTTGTGGCACTGGTATCCTCATCGATCAGAAGCAGGTGACTTCCCGTTTCCAGTGCTTCGATGACATTAGCGGCCTGAGAAGTACTTCCACTGGCATCTTCCGAATAAAAGGAATGGGTATCCTTGTGGTTCGGCAGATCATTGATAAAGAAAGAAATGTCTGTGTGTTTGATGCTTCGACCGTCCTCGGCACGGATCTTTACTGCGTCATCTCTGGTGATCACATATTCTCTTCCGTCTCCCGCAATATGGTTATAGACACCCAGTTCGAGCGCTTCAAGCAGAGTGGATTTGCCGTGATAACCGCCACCCACGATCAATGTGATACCACACGGGATTCCCATACCGGTCAGCGTACCGTGGTTTGGAAGCTGCAGTGTGACTGCCATGGAATCCGGTGAGACAAAGGGAATTCCGTTTTTCATCGGAAGAGGAGACACGCCGGATTCCCGCGGAAGAACAGCACCGTTTGCGACAAAAGCAGTAAGATTTCGTGCAGCCAGTTCTTTTCGGATAAAGGTCTGATCTTCGGCAAGTGCCCGCACCTGTTCCAGCTTCCGTGCATCCAGATTCCGGTAAAAAAGAGAAGCTTTCACACAGACCGGAAGAAAATCAAAGAGAATCTTGATCAGTTCTCCGGAATTGACCGTACGTCCGTTTGCAGGAAAACCGACCTCCAGACGAAGAGTCAGATCACCGTTTTTTGCATCCATCGTGCAGGCGGAACGCTCCAGGATTTCCTGTCCAGGTCTTGAGATGGAGATCAGACCACTTTTTCCGGAACCTTTGGCGCGAAAACTGTATTTTTCAATATGCGAAGCGAATCCGCGGATCAGCTGATCCTGAAGCGCGATCCGCATCTCGCGTGTCGCATACAGAGCCTCCGGGAAACCTGCCTGAGCACCTTTGATATGAAGGCTGAGCTTCGAAGGTGCGGCAAAGGGATCGCCCTGCACATGGTCGATGGAGAGCACATAGCCCGGAAAACGGTAGCTGCCTTTCGTGTCTTTATACGCCGGATAACTTTTACGGTTGATCCGGAAAAGAAGATCTTTCAGATCCTGAGAAGTATTGATCATGGTATTCATCCTTTCTGGAAAATTCCTTTGATACCGGATTGTTCCGTACGTCGTACTCTTTTACCCCCGGTATCATTCCATAAAACAGTATAACAATATTGTAAAATACAGACAAGCGGGAAGAAGGACTTTTGTTTACGGGATTTTGCAGTTATAATAAAGAACAGAAAACGTTCAAAAATGAGCAGAAGGAGAAATGGGATGGAGATCGAAAGAAAATATCTGATCAAAAGACTGCCGGAAGATCTGGCACAATATCCGTATATGGAGATGGAACAGGCGTATCTTTGCACGGAACCGGTGGTGCGGGTGAGAAAAGAAGGAGAGGATTATGTGCTGACCTACAAGTCCAAAGGACTGATGGTGCGGGAAGAATATAATCTGCCATTGACAAAAGAGTCTTATGAACATCTGCTGGAAAAAGCGGACGGAACGGTGATCACAAAAACCCGTTATCGCATCCCGGAGAAGAACGGACTGACAATTGAACTGGATGTTTTTCACGGAAGATATGGAGGACTGCTTCTTGCAGAAGTGGAGTTTGCAACCGAGGAGGAGGCAAACAGCTACTGTCCACCGGAGTGGTTCGGAGAAGACGTTACGATGTCCAGTGCGTACCATAACAGCACGCTGAGTCAGAAAAAATAAAGAACAGAACGAAAAAGAGACTATTTTGTGATGCTTTCAAGGGGCTACCTCAGTTTTCACAAAACAGTCTCTTTTTTACAAGAGCAACGGGTCAAAGTCTGTGCTTTTACAAAAACGTATCGACTGTCGCGATTCGTCAGGTATCACGAAAATCAAACAGATCTTTCACCGGAACTTCCAGAACATCTGCAATATCAAAAAGTTTATTCAGAGAAATTGATGTTTTTCCATTTGGTGCCTCAATATTGCTGATATGTGTACGGCTGAGGTTTGTTGCCTCTGCCAGTTCTGCCTGTGTAAGTCCACGAAGTTTGCGATAATAAGCAATGGTCAGACCAAGAAGCCGAAACTCATTGATGCGTTTATAGTCCATATCCCTGTTCCTTTCTCCATACAAACAGACGTATCGCCTGTGTTTTTCTTAGCGTACAGCAGAATATATCGAAAAGAAACAATGTGAGAATTTGCAAATATAAAGTAAAATATTGCAAAATAGAGAAGAAATTTTAAAAATGCAAGAAAAGGACAGGCAGGTACACAGTTTCAGACTATTTTTCTTCTGTATCAGGAGAAGAGTTCATTCTGGGAGGACGGTAATGATAGACATCCTCATAAGATTCGAGTTCTGCTTCACTGACCGGTGCGGACGGAATCAGTCCGGTGCAGTCATGTGTGGATGCCGCATTGGACAGATAGTCATAGGAGTCGATCAGTTTCTGGTTTTCTTTCTCTTTCATGGGCAGTGACCTCCGTAAAGGTAATTATAGGATTAAAATATGCGAAAAAATATTTTTTATACAGAAGGGAAAGATCTGGTGGGATAAAAGCCTTTTTCAGACACGCTCTAGTACAGCGTTTTCAAAATAACTATACCATACTCTTGTTTACGAATCCGATTGCACAGGTCTAAAAGCCTCAGCGTAGCCCGCTACGCCTACGTTTTTAAACCTGCACACTCGAATCCGTATCCCGCGTGTATGGTATAGTTATTTATGAAACGCTGTACTAGAATATAAAAAGAGAAGAACATTTCAGAGAATCGTTCCCTAAATATTCTTCTCTTTTCTACATTATTTTACAGATGCTGCAGATTTCTGCTTTATTTTAATTCCATGTTTCTGACGGAAAGCATCAATCGTAGCAAGTCCCGGTCCGGATACCGGGCGGATCCATTTTCCGGAATAAAGATGGTGTTGCATCAGAGTATACCGGATCGGCTCGTCAATATAGCAGAAGGCAAAAACGAGAAGGAACGGCGCATGAAAATAAAAGTTCGAGAGATATACGAAAGGCAGAATCATCAGATACATAAACGTAATCTCAAGAATCGATCCAAATGCCGCATCGCCGGCAGAACGGTAGGTATCGTTCTGCGCCCAGTTTCCCATACGGATGATTGCTGCTACACTATAGATGATCAGCATACCGGTACCGATCCGATAGGATTCGCCGGAAAGACCCAGTGTATGTAACAGCGGGTTGTGGATCAGTAACAGGGTAAGACAGGCAACTGCGATGATGCCGCTGCACAGATAGACCAGACGCTTTGCTCTCTGATAAGCGACTTCGTGATTGCCTGCACCAACCTCTTTTCCGACGAGAACGGAGGCAGCATTGGAAAATCCGCTGAAAAAGGCGATGATCAGTCCTTCCAGGGTACGGAAGACGGCGACAGCAGCGATAGCCTGCTCGCTTTGACGACCGAGAACTATATTGATCAGCATATTTCCGACACCGATAAATACTTCATTACAGATGATCGGGAAACATTTTTCCAGGTACTGTTTTACATAGACCTTACTCCAGCGAAAATGTCTGGAAAACTCCAGAACATACGGGATTCTCTTATACAGAATGCAGATGACCAGAATCAGGACATTTACGATACCCGCCATAACAGTTCCGACGGCAGCTCCTGCTGCACCCATTTTCGGAAGACCGAACTTTCCGAAAATGAACAGGTAGTTGAAGAAACAGTTAGCGACAACGGAAGCGATACCACCGTAGAGCGGAATCTTCACCTGTTCGATGGAGCGAAGCAGGGCACTGGCAGCCATTGCGATGACCTGAAGCGGATAGGCAAATCCGACGATACGCAGATACGAAATCCCGATTTTCTGGATCTCCGGCTTGTCCGTGTATACACCCATGACAAATTCCGGTGCGAAGATGGCAAGACAGGCGAAAAGAACACCTACCGTCATCATGAAAAGCAGTGTCATTCCATAGGAACGGGTGATGCCGTCATGATCCCTGGCTCCCCAGTACTGAGAGAAAAACAGCATACCGCCGCCGACAAATCCCCAGTACCCGGCGAACATCAGACTGGAAAACTGTGCACACAGACCAACGGCTCCCACAGCCTTTTCACCGATCGAAGCAAGCATGATCGTATCCACCATACTGCCTGTTGTGGTAAGCAGGTTCTGAAGTGCTACCGGTACTGCGATGATCGCAATGTGCTTCAGAAAGTAGCCCCAGTCAAAGTTTTTGTGATTCATTTGTAAAAACCTCCAATAACATATAATATAGCGTTATGTTCCAAGTGTAACAGTTTTTGAAACGGAAGTCATCAAAAGAAGCCAGAAAAACAGCACAAAAAAATCCTAACGTTTTCATGATTTTGTACAGGAAAACAGCTGTCAGGAAATGCCCTGTCCTGTTAGAGCGTGTCTGAAAAATCATTTCCGCAATCTGCAAGCCCCACTTTGCGGTATATTTTACCCTCATTCGGTTGCCGTAGCCCGCTACGCCGCCCTCATTCGGATAAACTCTCCCACAAACTGGAACTCGCAGCTCACGAAAAGCCTTTTTCAGACACGCTCTAGCCCGGATGAACCTGAAGAGTTACTGTTCACTGGTAATATTCCGCGAGGCGTGTTGCTGGCACGGAATGAACCGTAATCCTGAATAGGATGAATCCTGCAACTACAAAAATGTAAATTGTCAACAATTCCATTATCTGGTATACTGAGTATATTAAATGAGAATTCGGAGGAAAGAGTAATGAGTATAAAAGAAGAAATCCATGCTTTGACAGATGAGATGCTGACGAACCTGGGAAGACTGGTTGCCATTGATTCTCAGCTTGGGACACCGGCAGAGGGAATGCCTTTTGGAGAAGGACCTGCAAAAGCACTGGAAGTAGGACTGAAAATCGCGGATGAACTGGGATTTAAGACCGTGAATCTGGATAACTACTGCGGATATGCAGAGATGGGTGAGGGAGACGAGATCGTTGGTATCGCCGGTCATCTGGATATCGTGCCGGCAGGCGGTGACTGGACACATGATCCATTCACACTGACACGTGACGGTGACTATGTGTACGGCCGTGGAACCACCGATGATAAAGGTCCGGTTCTGGAAGCACTGTATGCGATGAAACTACTGCGGGATTCCGGTGTGAAATTAAACAAACGTGTCCGCCTGATCATGGGATGCAACGAGGAAACCGGTTCCAAATGTATGGAACACTATAATGAGGTTGCAGAGGAACTGTCCTGCGGTTTTACACCGGATGCAAGCTATCCATGTATTCACGGAGAAAAAGGCGGCGTGCATATGATGGCCTATTCCAAAAACACAAAGATCATCTCCATGAACGGAGGATTTGTGGTCAATGCGGTCTGCGACTCCTGTAATACCGTGATCCCTGCAGAAGCGGGACTGAAAGAAAGACTGGAAACAGCACTTTCCGAGACAAAACTGCAGGAATATAAAGTGACCGAAGAAAAGGGAACTCTGAACATCTATGCCAAAGGTGTTCCGGCACATGCAAGTACACCGACACTGGGTGTCAATGCAGCAGGGGTTACCTTCGAATGTCTGGAAAAAGCAGGATTTGAAGATGATTTTGTTACCTTCTATAATACCCATCTGGGAACTTCCTGCGATGGTGCAGGAATCGGACTGAAGTTTGCCGATGCTTACGGAGATCTTACTTTCTGTAACGGTATCGTAAAGACTGAGGACGGTGTAATCTCCTGTACCATCGATATCCGTGTTCCGGTTACTCTGAAAGAAGAGGAGCTTCGCAGCATGTGTGAAGGAAAACTGGAAGATGAAAATGGCCGTATCGAGATCCTGAATGTGGGAGAATCTCTGTTCTTCCCGGCAGATTCACCGCTGGTGACTGCTTTATACAAAGCCTATGTCGATGTAACCGGAGATACCGAGAACAAACCGATGGTAATCGGCGGCGGAACCTACGCAAAATCCCTGAAAAATATCATCGCCTTCGGTCCGGAGATGCCAGGCATCGATTATCGGATCCACAGCGCGGATGAGTATATTCTGGTATCCGGCATGGAAGAGTCTGTGCTGATTTATATGGAAGCAATCAAAAATCTGCTGGCTATCTGATGAGAGTCGGAGAAAAACTACTGTCAACATCCGGGGTAGAAGTTGACGGTAGTTTTTCTTTTATGGTATTTGATTTCCGTGTGCAACGAGTCAAAGTCTGTGTTTATATGAGAGTTGATCAGTGCCGGATAACCGAAGATAAATAAAGAGAGCATGCGCAGAAGGAGAAAAATATGGATGAGAGATTAAAACAACAGCTGGAATTTGTTCTGGAAATTGATAAAGAAAAGAATATTTTCCGCCAGACCCATCTGTCCGGTCATGGCAGAAACGAAAACGATGCGGAACACGCATGGCATATGGCGATCATGGCGTATCTGCTGCGGGAATACTCCAACGAGCCGGTGGATATCGGACGGGTGATGCTGATGTGCCTGATACACGATATCGTGGAGATCGATGCCGGAGATACCTATGCATATGACGCAGACGGTCTGAAAACGCAGAAAGCCAGAGAAGATGCAGCAAAAGAGCGGATTTTTTCCCTGCTCCCGGAAGATCAGAAGCAGGAACTGGTTCGGATTGTCGATGAGTTCGAAGCATTTCAGACGCCGGAGGCGAAATTTGCCCGTGCCATGGATAACCTGCAGCCACTGCTATTAAACGACAGTAACGACGGCGGCGACTGGAAAGAACATGAGGTAAATGCTGAAAAAGTGTACGGAAGACAGCGAAAAACAAAACGCGGTTCAGAAAAACTTTTTGAAGTGACAGATCAGATTCTGAAAGAAAATATTGCAAAAGGGAATTGTGCGCCCAGATAAGGGCGAGTAGTCTAGCAGGTGGAATGCCTGTCTGG
>ERZ839767.669-NODE-669-length-58354-cov-6.808779_pt1 | contig 58354 bp, 103 predicted proteins | sample MGYA00519879_ERZ839767 | MGnify/ENA primary metagenome ERZ839767 (study PRJEB31850, sample SAMEA3708852) | human gut metagenome | biome: human gut; feature: human-associated habitat; material: faeces | place: China | collected 2014 ... | reverse complement strand
ACCGGTAACCTGCTGATTCGTAATCAGCTGCTCTATCCAATTGAGCTATGACAGCTTATAGTGCCGAGGAAAGTCCGAAAACGCTCGGCACTATTGAAATAATGAGGAAACATCTTCACAGCGAAATGAAGACCAGTATGTACAGCCTGTGACGGTCAGTATCTCCGCAAAGATACTGGGTTGATTTCCACGAAACCCACCAGACCTTGTGACGGTCTTTTATTCAGCTTTCCGCTAGTGGGTAATGAAAGGATAGTGCGCTCATGCCAGCGCACTCATGAAAAAAATCTATCGAAATTTTAACTAATCGGCATAATGTAAATTGTCGTCTTCGCCGTATACGCTTCGTGGATTTCATCAAATACTCCACGTGCTCTATTTTCTGTGTTGTATTGTCCGAGTATCATCTTTGAGACACCAACAGAAATTATATATTTTCCATCGACAGATATGTCGTAATTTTCAAATTCAATTGAATTTGTTTTGTCTTGATTTATTATTCTCATTTTCTCTCATGATCCATGCCGGTTTGATTGTTTCCGGCATGGTTTTTTGTTTAATTACTATAGGTTTTAGTTTTAAAAGCGATCAAGATATAGATTCTGCATTTATTAGGCGGTGGTCGTCCTCTTCTCATTTTGGTCTCCGTGATATATTATTATTCACACCCGTTGAGCATTTACGGGATGGAATCTCATTAATTTGTTTTCTGCCATTTATCTTTGTGTTCCATCTGGCATTCAACCATTTCTCGGATGTTTATTCTCTCTTGCTTTATTCCGTGCCCCTGACGAAATAGCTCACATTCAAGTACGTTTCCACATTTGGAGCATTCATCCGTAATTTCTTTACCAAATATCCGCATCTCTATTCTCCTGCAAGAAATAATGTGATTTTTTCAGCCAATGCATATGCTTCCTTTTCACATCCGCGTCCGTATTCGCAAATTGTCGACCTGATTCCATCAAGCAGCGCATTGTAAAATATATCATGTTTCTGTATCTCATCTGTCACAATCTGGCAAGATGTTTCAAGTACGACTCCGTGCGCTTTTTCTTTTATGATTCTATCTTCAGTCATGTTGTTCTCCTCTTACACCTGATTATCATTAAACAAAAACGAAAACGTTTGTAATTCAGGCACTTTCACACCACACACTGCACATGTTAGCCGAATCGCAGTGTTCCTATCTCCGCATTTTTTGTAAAACTCACAATAAATCTCATAAAACATATCAACAGCTTTTAGCATTTCTTTATCAACCATCAGATAACCCTCCAAAAGTTTTTCACATCTTCTACCCTGAACATAGCATTCACAGAGTCTTTATTGTAAAAACAAATGATTTTCAATTCCGTATCTATTGAACATCTGGTAGCTGAAATGTGGCAAAATCCATCATCTGTTTCAACTACGTAAGTCGGTTCAATTGGTTTTATATCTCCGTAAATCATGTATCAATCTCCTACAAATATCTAATAATCAAACTGATAACTGCGATAATTACAATCACAAATGTTATCATGTAAGTGAATCCGATAATCATAAACAGTATTTCCTCACCTGTTTTGTAATTTTTCCTATGAATAATTCTTAATTTATCACTGGCACTCAATGTTTTGAAATACACTCTTGTAATAATAAAAAGTGCTATGCTGATAACTAATAGTATTAAAGTGATTTTGATTAGCATATTGATTCTCCTTTAGTGTGGTCTTTTTGTTTTTTTGGGAATTCGGAGGACTTAGTTGTGGCTTTTTCAAGTTCTCATTTAACCCCCTCCCCCTGTTTGGTCTGTATTTTTCAATCTATACGACAAACACCTATTTGTCACATACATTAGCATCATTTTCCTAAGGGTTCGTTTAATTTCGTAATGTGTTCAATGATTTATTTTATCATTTTGTTTTCCGTGCATTGAAATATTAAAATATATCAATCTTTTTCCGTGATTTCTTCCGGTTCTACCGGTCCGAGCCTTGGCAACTGCTGAGCCGTAAGCATTGGCTCACGTTCTTTTTCTCTGCTGACTCCTGGTAGATTCCAACTGTGCCAGTGATTAAGTGACGGTAGAACTTTCATCGGGTTAGTCTTGTGATCTTGTAACATAGCTTCTAAACTCTGTTCATTGTCAGACATAATTTGTTTAGCGAAGTCTATTTTCTGACTATTTAGTATATTGCTATATTCTTTACCATCAAAATACTTACTCCCATTATTCCAGTTATACAATGTCTGTTTGTTTATTCCTGTAAAATCTAAGAACCCTTTAATATTTAATATCTGGTTATGGCTCAAACATATATGTTTATATATATTATATGCGTTTACAACCTTGGTGTCACAATAATCTCTGTAGTTATCGTCATACAATAAATTCCTAACATTTGGCTTTATGGCAGTATCATGTATCGTGTTAATAATATCCAGCCATATCACCGGTGGTATATTACTCTCGTCAATGCCTGCATCGATGCAGTAATTTGTGATCAGGTCTTTAACCACAGCCTTAAGATTATCCGGAGTTATAGCCATGCACAAATCATCGTCAGATTGTAACTCTTGTTCTTTCTTTCTCCTTGTCATGTTCTACACCTCCACATCTAAAAAAATAACGCCCACAAATAGATCTTGGTACTGATCCATCTGTGAGCGTGTTACACTTCTTTCTTGCCGTCCTTGCTCTCTCCTCCTATCCTTTGCAGCTGTTTACTCCCTCGCACGGCATCTGGGACAACTTGCCAGTAATCACACTGGCGGGATTCGGTCTTGTTGTTGATATATATATAATACACAACAAAAGAGAAAAATACAAGTGCAATTCTTGAATTTTTTGAGATATCGCAATGCGTGGCACATCGTGGGAATTTGGACTTTGATTTTGCGACTTTTTCTGGGCATAATATGAGACCATCGAAGATGGTTGAATATTATGTCTCTTTTTAATTCTAAATCTTAATCTAAATCTTAATCTAAATCTATATCTAAACCTAAATCTATATCTGCGGAAACATTTTGGAAACAATTTGTATACATTTTGGAAACATTGTACCCACAAGCGCAAAAAAGACAGCCCCGGAAGAGCTGTCTAATCTGTTTTTACTTTTCTTCTTTCGGCTTGAATTCTTCTGATCCGCTTTCGATGTAGAGCAAGAAATCATTGATTTTCTTTTCTTCCCATCCGGCTGATCTAAGACCTTCGATCAGTCTTGCTATTTCTGTCATTGTCATATCTTCCATGCTTTCTCCTTTCTCCAGTTCTCACTGGTGACTTGTAAGCTGTATCCCTTACAAGTATTATTATATATTTATTTGTGCCTAATGTCAATACATGTATATAGAAATATTTGTGCTTAATTTATCTTAGCTCTCTTGCGTTCTATTTTATCCAATTCTTTTACAACTACTTCTTTTATAAATGCGTTACAGCTTTTCCCAGTAAGCTCTTTTATGCGTTCCTTTGTCCCCAACGGCAATTGACAATTTACACGGTCGACAGTCTTCATAAAATCCGCAACTGCTTTTCTTCTCTGTTCTTTCTGTTTCTCTGTATATTCTGGCATCGTTTCAACCTCCTGATCTCTTTTCTCTATTATATTATATATGTGCTTAATTTTCAATAATTATTTGTGCCTAATTAAAAATGCACAATTTGATATTATTATTTGTGCCTAATATTGTGTATTATGTCGATTGTATTTGTGCCTAATATAGCGTATTATATAACCATAGCAACAAACAAAAAGCCGATCGGAGAAGCTACCAACTTAACCCGATCGGCACCAATCAAAAGAAAGGTAGCTCCATTATATCAGGAGCAAAGGAAAAAGACAATGAAGAAAATTAAAATTGAAAACGGAAAACTTTATAGCAGTCGGATGCCACTCTGTGAGGGCATTGACGTTTTCGAAATCGTTGAAAAGATTCCGGAAAATTACTTTGTTTGGAATATCGGCGAGAACATGGGAACAGATGAATATATCCCACTTGCTGAAGATCTTCATCCGGAAGATAAAGACAACTACGAAATCAACCGTCACACGCTCAAAGCCATCAAATTAAATGTTGAAGAAGTCAAACTACTGAGACGCGCATCGGCTGTTGGAATCAATAGCAAAGCGACAGCAGAGAAAGCATTGAGAAACAAACGCCACGGATATATGAGCGACAGAAAAAAAGCCGAAGCAGAAAATACTATTGATGTTTTTAAAAGGATTTCAGAGTAAGAAAACAGCGGAAACCGGGGAGCAATCCCCGAAGCTTTTAGACAGATCAGGAGGAATAGACATGATAGAAATTGATATGTGGTACGAAGACACGAAAGAACAGGCTACCGGCTTAGATATTTATTTTAACGATCTTGGATGTTTCTACTCTGGAAATATTTATATTTTCGGTAAAATTGTCGGCGATTATTTCGCCGATAGCATTCAAGAAATCACAGAAGCATTTCCACATTTAGCCGAGAAAATAGATCAGTGTTTAAATTAGGGAGGACACAACCATGATAAAAGAATATACATTAACCCCGGAAGAATCCGCAAGAATTGAAAAGCTTGAGCAGCTCACGCCGGAAGAACTGAAAGACTATCATAAATTTTTATTATCTCTTCCAGAAGCAGAGAACCAAAAAGAAGCACGCGCAAACGATGCAGCTATTGACGCATATTTGGGTGTAACGCAGATCACGCACGGAAAAGAAATGGCTAAGAGATATTTAAAAAGAAAAGTAAAGAAGCTGATCCGGTTTTCTGTCCGGTTGCTGACAATTTACTTGATATATGCTTTATGCTATGCGGTAGCATACCAATTATAAATTTTACAGCTTGGAGAAATCCGGGCTGTATTTTTTATGTAAATTATTGTCAAAATAAAAAAGCTGTGTTATTCTGTTAATAACTACAAACATTTTGTAGGAAATCGCGCCACCTGTGCAAACGTGTATTTGACGATTTTAGGCTTCCAGACATATTATTCGATAACTTGTGCTTTAATAGATTTAAAGCCGTTATACGGTCAAATACACGCGCCACAGGTATATAACAACCACATACAGAGACATAAAAAAATATGCTCAAGAAGTTATCTAACTGAACGTCTTCCCGGACATATTTTTTGTTTGCGAAAAAAATTGCATATTTTGTTTTTGGGTGTGAAATTTTTTTAGAAGAGCAGTAGTGGCTAGAAAAACCCCCTTAAAACGCGCGACTTTTTCAGGTTTTTGAAAAAAATTTATTTATTTTTCTTCCCTTTTACACCTCGTACTCAAAGTTTGCCTTGGCAATCGTGGCACGTCTGGCGGATTCTTTTTCTTCGTCAATCGGAACATCTTCGCCATTCGCTTTTTTCCTGATTTTTTCCACGTATTTTTTGTACCATTCTTCCTCTTCTTTCTTGCTCGCTTCTTCTTTCTCTTTCTTCTTTCTGGCAGTTTCTTCTTTCATGATCCTGTTGTTTTCCGATTTCTCGTTAAGCATTTCCTGAAGCTGTTGAATGGTCATTTTCTTTTCTTTCACATTGGTTTCCGGCACTGATTCAGCGGAAATAATTTCCTGTTTCTCAGATGTTTCGGTGCTATTTTCAAGAGATTTGAGCATCCTTGCTACAGCTTCGTTAACAAAAGCGTTATATGTATAGCCGTATGATTTTATTTTTTCCTTTGTTCCTTTGGGTAAAATGCTTCTAATAACGTCTTTGTTCTCTTCATATGACTGAACTGCTTTCTTTTGTGAATCTGATGTTCTTTTCATAATGCGACCTCCTTTGGAAAAATAAACGAATATTCTAAATACATTATATAATTTATTTAGAAAAAAACAAGTATAAATACATTATATAATTTATTTATATAATTGCAATTATTCATAAAACCCTTAAAAACGCTGTGTTCATAAGGGTTTTATTGACGAACGATATAATGCAATTATATCTAATTGTATTTATATAATTTATTTATATAATGTATTTATATAACTACCGTTATATAATTTATTTATCCATCTTGTAGCTATAAGCAAAGTCAAGGATTTCCTGTGCTTGTTCTCCCATATCCGGGAAGAAATCAAGCAAATCAACGTCTTTTTCAAGCGTATTTCCCGTCTGTTCCTCATATATTTCCTTTGCTGTCAAAGTATCAAAGAAATTATTCAAGTATTCAAACAGAAAATCCAGAAATTCTTCCACGGAGCAATACATTTTAATAGCGCATGGTTTTATCTTCCAAAGGTTCTTCCGATACCAGTTTTTCGCCGGTGGTGCTGGACAATTCGCCACATTTGGCACTTTTCCCTTGGTTTCAAGGCGTTTTCCGGTGATTTCATGCTCCATTTCGTGAAATCTGTTGATATATCTGGCAGTAAAGACCGTTCCTTTTCTTCCAGTACACTTGTGCGCAATGAACTCGCAGCCTTTCTTGGTGATGTTATAGCATGGTTTCTTCCGGTTTGATTGATCAATATAGCTACTTTCTGTCCAAAATTCGCATAAATCAATCATTTTCGGTTTAGTAGGCTCAAAATTGAGCTGATTGGATTCAACCCTTTCGGAGATGGAGGAAAAATTTCCTTCATCTAAATCATTGTGGCATGAGGTCACGTTATTTTTGACGGCATCTGAAGAATAATTAGTATCTTCGATATATCTGCTATATCTTCTGATGCTTTTCAGCAAGTCGCAATGTTCTTTTTCCATCATCTCCGCAACTTCCATAGAAGTCAGAGTGGAATACATAACCTGCATATTGTTTTTCATTATGCAACACTCTCCTTTCCTTTGGAAACAAGTTTATATCCCGGTTGACCATCGTTGTCGTCAATGGTTTTACCGTTCATCCTCGCCAGAAAATCCGCGATATCATGCAGCTTTGTTTCCAGATCAATTTCCGATGCCAATTCGTTGATGATTTTGCGAAGACTTTCTTTCCTACATTCCATTTCTAAGGAAAATGCAACTTTCTCTAAGGTTTCGTATTCTGATATTTGATGTAATTTTTGTCTGTTATCCATAGCTTTGTTCATAATAAAAACTCCTTTTCAAAAAATGTTCTTGAAAGAAGTTTCCTAATGCATTATAATATTTGCGGAAGGAAACTTCTTGTATCAAAACAGTCACGGTTACTTTTGCGGGTTATTCGTGGCTGTTTTTTATTTTCCTGATGATTCCAAAGCTTTTTGATATATTGTGTTTATTCCCTCTCTTATTACTTCTGCTTTCGAAAGGCCGAGCGTATCACAACAATAATCAAGCTTTATACTATCAAGAACAGAAATTCTTATTTCTATTCTTTTTGTCTTCGGATCATCGGTTGGTCTTCCTATTTTAGGACTCATATCTTCACCTCGCTTTATGTCCGTACATAAATAATAACTTATGCCCGTACAAATGTCAAGTATTATTTATTCCATTTGTAAACTTCTTTCGGGTATTAGAGATTCACGTAACCGGTCAAAGTATGCGTGAATCTCTATTTTTTAATTTCAGACTTTAATTTATGAATCCCTCTCCTTATCCCCTCTGTCTTCGGAATTTCTTCTTGCTTGCAATATTCATCAAGAATTTCCTTTGTTTCATCGTCTAATCTTACGTGAATAGGGTTTGATTTTGGGTTCTCAATTTTTGGTCTTCCTATTTTTGGACTCATATCTTCACCTCACTTTTTGTAGCCCTATAATTAAAATAATATATGTAGCCCGAAAAGTCAATACCAAAATGTTTTTTATGCACTAGAAAACTTCTTTTACAAATAATCGATTTACAAAAGGAGGTATGCAGTGGTATAATTTACATACACTCCCTTTGTGGGTGTTTAATAAAACAATCGTTTGACTTTGGTAGGTTCTGACGGTTGTTTTATTTTTTATCCAACAAATTGATTCCTCGACTGATAGCTTCGGTTTTGTTGACGTTTTCCCTCTCGCAATAATTTTCAAGTAACTCCTTGTCAGCATCACTTATGCGAATACTTAATTTGTTCGGTCTCGGATTATCTGTTGGTCTGCCTAACTTTTTCGGCATCATTATCACCTCACTTTTTTTGTCGGGCATAATTATATTATACATTTTGTCTGGCAAAAGTCAACACCAAATTACTCATTTTCCTCATTATATTGAATTTCAATCCCTTTTCTGACGATCTCGGACTTAGATACAAAGTGCTTTTCCGAAAGATACCTTAATTTTTCTTCGATTTCGTCATCATATCTGAATTTAAGAGTATGATTCTTAGGAATATTCGTTGGATTTGCACTTTCGTTAATATCCATGCTAAAACCTCCTATCTTTTGTGGGTACAAACCATAACATATTGTACCCACAAACTACGATACGTTGTACCCACAAACCAAACATATTGTACCCACAAACCAAACATATTGTACCCACAAAGCATAATAGATTGTACCCACAAAGCATAATAGATTGTACCCACAAAGCAACGGGGCAAAGCTGTTACACTCTGCCCCGTTTGCACATTATCTCTCGTTCTTGCCTGCCAGATATCCAAGCTTAAGCGCATAAATAAGTGCTTTTGTCTTGCCAAGTGTAGCAAAATCAGCCACGGTCAGCAAAGAAAAGAACTCTTTTGAGAACTTCTCACTTATTTCTCTGCTTGACAGTTCTTTTGTTTTGCTATCCAGTTCATTCATTACCTCTGTTAATTCATCTCTTGTTATCTTTTTCATTACGTATTCTCCTGTTTATATATTGCTCTTGTAAGAAGCATCAACAAATGATATTATAGTTTTGTCAGAAGTTAATGCTTCTGTAGTTTCTTAGAGTAATCGTTTAGGTTTGCAAGCTCACAACGGTTACTCTATTTTTGTTTTTCATTTAGAATAGACTGATATACCAAATCTATTCCTTTTCTGACAACATCTGTTTTCGACATTCCTGTCTTTTCGACGCAGTAATTTAACTTTTCGATATAGCTGTCAGAAAACCGAAAACTTTCCCTATTTGCTTTTTTGTCGGTTGTGGGTCTTCCAGTTCTCGGTGACATCTTAAAACCTCCTTTCTTTTTTGTTATGACAAAAGTATAATATTTGTTATGACAAAAGTCAATAGTTTTTTATGAATTTTAATAAAAAAGAACTACCTAAAATTATATGGCAGTTCTTTTTTACCCTATTAAGCTATTTAATTTTCCAACGTTTTCCGCAACTTTGACAAGTAGCCCACGTTTCAGTCACTTTTTTCTCTTTTCTTTTTCTTACAATCATCCATATAAGCCAAAGTCCCAAAGTTAAAACAGTCATTATTAAATTCCACAAAAAACTTCTACTTTTGCTCAAAACTACCGTGTTGGTAGTAATGCTTACATTTTCGCTACCGCATTTCGGACATTTCATGTTTTCCCCTCCTAGTTTTTTGTTTAATTATACCACACTTGCTTTTTCCCAACAATAGATTGTAACAAATAGCAGCACAAAAATAAGCGACCTACGTAGGTCGCTTTTGTTTGGTGGTTATGCAGCTTTCATATCAAATAAATTGAGTATAAATTTTCTTCCAAGCTGAGTTATTCTTCTGTGGTAAATAACACGTCCGTTATCAAGAACGTCTTGCTTTATTTCTTCGTATCCGCAATTGCTATAATCGGAATACATAACCCATGTTCCGTTTACTTTGTATTGTATCTTTTTATCAGAAAGAATTTTATTTAATTCAACAGCACTCTTCAGACCAATTTCTTTTGCAATTTCAGTCATTGTGTAGGTCTTGTTAACATGCATCAAAATAGAATTGGTACGTTCTGCTTCTACTCTTGCTGACCGTTCTTCTTTTAATCTGGTTAGAAGCTCGATCCCGAAATCCGGATTATTTAAAATATTATCAATCACGTTATCTGTTGCGTAGATTCCGTTCTTTTGGATACATGGGAGAACTTCGGATGTTACCCAATGTTTGAATCTCTTTGCTGATTCCAACTTGCTTCCGAAGATTAAAGCGTACAAACCAGATTCGTTGATGATATACATCTGTCTGTTCTGACCTGAGTCGGCAAAACACCGAGTCAGCTTGTCTTCGTCTGCAACGTGTTTTTTTAGTGCATCTGATGTATCCTTATACCCAAGCGATACAGCTACATCCTTTCCAGCAAACCACGGTTTGTTATCAATTATTACTGTTCTTATTTCACCGAATTCTTCATTGTTAAATACTGTAAGTTTTGTCTGTTCCATTTTTTTGTACTCCTTTTCTAAAAAACGTTTGTTTTTCCGAAAAGATGTGGTATGATAAACATATCAATATCCTTTCGGAATTGGTTGCATTAAGAGTTGTTCACTTTGGTCGGTTGGCAACTCTTATTTTTTTGTCAGAAATAGCAGAGCCTAACTTAATAGACTCTGCTCCGTTCAATTAGTAACCAGTCGCTTCACTGGTCGTTATTCCGTTCTATTTTATCCAGCACCTTCACTGGAGTATTTTATCTTTACAAACAAGATACCAATAAATATATAAAAAAGTCAATGTCAAAAACTAAAATCCTTTTTGAGTAAAAACAGAGCCTATATTTCAAGACTCTGTTTTCGTACCGCCTTTTGCTGGAGAATGAAGTGTACTTATCTTCTGGACAATTATTATTATATCAGAAGAAGTGGACATGCGTAATGGTAGAATTTTAAAAATTATGCATAAATCTCGTTTTCCGTAAGATTACTCAAAATAAAATCTGCCATATCAAAAATATCACGCCCGTAAGTAGCTAGAAAGTCAGCAACTTGCTCTTCTACTTCTATCGGCATATATATGTTGTTCATAAAGCACCAAACATGGCATAATTCATGAGAAATTACCTTATCAAGGAATCTCCCGTGTAACAAATTGGAAAGATATACTGTTCTGGTAAGATTGTCAGTAACCCCAACGCTCAGAGAGCCATCACTACGCCTTAAAAGATTACTTCCTGGTGCTACAAACTCTACATGCCACTCCACACCGTTTATTTCAAAAATCATAAGTGCTGCACAAGAGTCTGTAGTTTTGCTTTCAACATTGTTTTTTCTTCCGGTGTAGAATCGGAGATCATTTCTGTAACATCATCGGAAAGTTCTCTCATATAGGTTTCAAGGTCTCTCATTTTGTGCTGTTTGTTCTCCGGTGTGTCACTAGAGTACATCTGTTTTGACTCCATGTAGGTTTTTCTGCTCATTCCGCTCTTTCCCTCTCTGGAATCTCTCATACCAGAATCACCGCCGTAATAATTCCTATCAGTTTTTCTTTCACGTCCTGTTTTTCTAGGATATGAATACATGCGATCCATGTCAATGTCCATATCTCTGTACATTTCAGGAGTCATATGCCAGTAAGGAGTCTCGTCGAATCCTCTACGCATACCTCTTCCTTTTGGGGCAAATCTTCCAGAAGAATAGCGCCATTCATCATAGTACCGTCTTCCTTCATCATCTCCATATTCTTCCTTAAAACGCTTCAAAAGATACTTTTCTTCTTCCTTATCGTCCTCTTCGGCTTCTTCCATTGCTTTTGCGATTCTGGCGTGATATTCAGCGTCAGCAAGGTCTTTAATCATATCTACGACCTCGCCAATCGGATATGACCCAACGCACGTCTGATCGCTTTCGATGGCTTCTTTTGTACACTCAGTAAGGCTTTCTATCATTTCATGAATTCTCTTGATATGCATACAATTCACCTCCTACGCTTCACGTGTGACAACAAGATTTGCATTTGCTACATTGATTGCCTGTGTGCTTGTGTTTTTAACAGCGATATTTGCACAGCATCCGGCCGGAACGTCAATATAGATGCCAGAAGATACATTGTTATACTGGTCAACCGCTGCCGGAGTGCTAATCATCTGAGAAGATAGAACCGGCTCTCCACTGATCGCAATTGCGAGTGAGATCGCTCCGGATGTTCCTCCTGTCGGTACTGCGATATTTGCTGAAAAATCAACAAAATAACGTGCTCTACACTGATTTGTGATTCCTCTCAGAGTCACAATTCCAGAACCCTCACGATGTTTAATGCAGTTATTTCCTTGAACTGCCGTGTTTGTAAAGATAACATTTTCGTTCGCTGCTACTTCTTGAGCGGAAACAGCTAAATATTCAGCCATAGTTTTTACCTCCATAATTTAAGGGACAAACTATTTTTAGTCTGCCCCTTGTATTCGTAATACTGCTTATAGCAGACATAACATTTAAGTTAAGTTACTCTTCCGTCTTGGAAAGAATCTCCAAGATTTGATTTTGATTGGAAATTATCTTCTCGAGATACTCCCTGTCCTGTCTCTGCAAGGCTCTTAGCAAATCATCATTAGACGTTTGCTTCTGATCTTTGTCGTATCCAATCATCTGCAAGATAACGGAAAAGACAGTCAACATATCAAGAAAAGAATAGTTTCCGTTTCGATTATTGGTCATTAACAACCACATCCATTACATCCGCAGTTGTTATAAGCATAACCATAAAGGTTAGAAGCTGGGAATGATGGTACCGGTGTAGGTCTTATTGCGTCGATAATCTGGTTTGTCTGAGCAGCCATCTGGGTTGTAAGCAATGCACTCTGTCTGTCCTGAGAAGCTGCGCGCCTAAGATCATTGTTTTCAGCCTGTAAAGTAGAAATTTTTTCGTTGCAAAGATAATCAAGGATTGCTCTGGTGCCTGCGTTCTGGCTTTCAATGATATCACGAGTATTCGTATTCATTGTGTTCTGAAGTGCGCAGGTGTTTGTTGCCATATTGTAGTTTACGCCCTGAATAGCTTCTCTTGTTTCGCAACAGCAATTTGCAAGTTGAGACTGCAAAGCGTTGGTGTTCTGCATATTTGCGATTGTGTCTGCGTTAATGGCCTGTTGGATTCCATAGCCAGTCTGCATGATGTTTGTATTTACGCCATTGAATCCAGTGAGCATACTGTTGTTCACGGCATAGAATCCATCACACAAACCGTTGTTGATTCCATCAAGTTTTCCGACGATATTCTGGGTATCAAATCCTCTTTGCAATGCGGAGTCAGTGTAGTAACTAGAATTTGATCCATTACCGCCCCATCCTCCGTTTCCCCATCCTCCGAAAGCGAAGAAAAGAACAAAAAGGATAATCCACCAACCGTTACCGTCTCCAAAACCGTCGCTCCTGTTTCCATCATAAGGAGTTACAGGGATTGTGAAAGGTGAATTTGTTGAGTTAAACATAGTTTTTACCTCCTGTTAAATTTTGTATACTTAAATCTTGCAAGAATTTAGTAGCTATTTTATTTCGTAAATTGATTCTTGAAATCTGAAAACGCTTTGTCAAAATCAACCCCTCTTTCTTTTGCAATATTCCTTCCCATTTCTTCTATTCCTTTTAAATTTCCATTTTTAGCCATTTCGAACATGTTTTTAGCCATAGGATTGTTTGAAATTTTCGGGTCGTTCATCATTCTCATGACTATTTGCTTTGGATTTCCACTGTTAATCATTTGAAAGACATTCATTATATTCACTCGCTTTCACCGTCCTTTTTAGATGTAGCTGATCTTGTTTTTGCTGTCGGTTTCGGAATGGAATTTCCGATTTCTTTGATTTGGTCGGATAATTCGTCAAAACGTCTCATAATTTCCTCCGTAGCTTTCGTATTTGCGCTTTCCTGACGATTTGTGTTGTTAGGAGTAGTATTTATCTCCGGTTTAAAAGTAATCGTCTGAATCGTGCCATTTGGTGTCCACGATTTTAAATACACCTCTGAAAGATCGTTCTTCGGGAAGATTGCATATGGATAATTCATCGGTACGTCATTGGCTGTTATTTCGTCTACGCTATTTACAGTACGCCCGATAAGTTGTGGTACAGCTGCCTGTTGTTGCGTTGGAGCTTGCTGAACCGGGTTTTGATAAACAGGTTGTTGCATCTGTTGATATTGCATTCCATTGTACCTTGGAATTTGTTGCATGTATTGGTTTCCCATATACGGATTTTCATACATAATGGCATATCCTCCTAACCTTTATTACAAACGTCGTTAAGTATATCTTCTTTCGTCATATACACATTTTCAGTATAGTATCTATTTTCGAGTGCATCCTCTACGACATGGACAACAGTCGACTGGATGCAAAGCGGGATATCTTTCATTCTTTCATCACAAAATATTCTTTCAAGAAGCTCATCTGAAAACATGTATATCATCTCCTTATATTTAAATTTTCGCATAAAAAAAGAGAAGTAAGTTTTCACTTTCTTCTCATATTTATGTCATATAGTGGCTCTATTTTATTTACTATTTTTCGTACGCACTTTTGCTGTGTACCGTACACACTTTTTACACACTTTTGCTGTGCAAATTCGTGTAAATACGTGTAATTTTATGAAATTCAGTGTGTATGCCAAATTGCTTGAAACCCTTATAAACTCAGTATTAGAACGGTGTTCCATACAGATCATACGGGGTTGCCTGGTAAACATAGTAAGTTTACAAAGTTTAGTACAAAATGCTCCGAAAACCCTTTATTTTAAGGCTTTTCTCTTCTGCCTAGTGTGTAATTTACACACCATTTACACACTTATGAAATTTTTTGTTTAAAATCCACGATATTATTTGGCGTATTATCTACCAGTTTTTCAATATCATTAAAAGACTTTTCTTTCGTAACATGAGTATATAAATCAAGAGTCATTTTAACACTTGCGTGACCTAAATATGATTGAACAACTTTCGCATCAATTCCATGTTCAAAGCATCGAGTGGCGAATGTATGTCTGAATGTATGTCCACTAAAATTTTTGAACAAATCATTATTCGGTCTCAACAAATTTATTTCTCTTATAACTGCATGTATAGCATCTGCATATATTACTGAATTTATCGGAGTATTGTACTTTGTAGTGAACAAAAAATCATTCTGTTCTTTTGGCCTCTTGATTGATACTATCGCTTTTTGTTGAATCTGTCTTTCAAGATATATTTTACAAACGCTGTTTATCGGAACTTTCCTATAGCTCTGCTTTGTTTTTGGTTCTTCTATGTGAAAAGTCTTTCTGGTATCTGTAAGATACTTCTGGTACACTAACGTTTTGTTTACATCAATGAACCCATTTTCGAAATCTACATCTGATTCTGTCAGCGCAAAAAGTTCTCCAGGTCTCATTCCGGTATTTACTGCAACATTAAACATATTATCATAAAATGTATTTTTGCAATATTCAAAGAAAATATTCTGTTCTTCAAGCGTAAGAGATTTGGCTTTAGATTCCTTCTTATCTATAACTTTTGCTCCTAAAACCGGGTTTTTTGAAATCAAATTATCTTCAAGAGCTCTACCCATTAGATCTGACAATATAACTTTGATTTTATTTTGCCTTTCATACCCATATCCATTTGTATGAGCCAATGCTATTATTCTTTGAATATCTGATTTAACCAAAGAATTTATGTTGCGATTTCCTATAAAAGGTGATATATTCTTATTGTATATGTGAGTGTATTCTCTAAGAGTATTAGGGCGTACGCTCTTTTCTTTATATATCTTTATCCACTGATTAAACCAATTATCCAATTTTATGTTTTCTCTTACGCTTACAAATGTTTCATTTTCCGCGATTTTAACAGCAAGATCTTTTCTCAATTCAGATAACTTTTTTGAATATATTGTCTTTGAATTGCCAAACCTATCTTTATATCTCCCTTGATAAGTCCCGTTTTTTCTTTGAGTTATTCCAATTCCTAGTTCTTTTCCTTTTAAATCCTTTCCCATTATTTTTGCCCCTTTCATTTTGAAAAAGAGCCACTATACAGCTACATACTACTATATAATGGCTCGTATTTCAATACTTACACCTCAAGTGTTTTTTCTATAAACTTTTCAAATTCCTTTCTTTTTACCAATCGTTTCCCTTTACCAACACAGAATAGGAATGAACATCCAGGTTCGTTAAGTAATGAACTTATCTTATTTACGCCAATATTGCTGTATTGTGACGCTTCTTCCACAGTAAGCATTACCTTTTCCCAAATAGGAACCCCGTTCTCTTTCATCGTTATCACCTCATTTACTTTAGACATTATGTTTTTTATCCTTCTGTTTACAGTTGATTCAGATAGGGATAATTTTTCGGAAATTTCCGTTGCAGTTTTCCCTTTTGATAACATCAAGAATATTTTTTCTTCTTCCTCTGTAAAGTTGCATTCACGCATATAATACTCAATTTCGCTCGATACGCAGTTACATAGCTTCATACACCATCCCCTCTTTCCATAACGGTTATTATCTACTATTATTTATTTGAAATTTCATCAGGTATTCCAACACTGAATACCTCTTCACAATACTTTTTGTACTCTTTACACATTCTTGTTTCCGTTGCCTCTTCGATTGTTGTACCGTATGTTCTTGCGAAAATTTTGACATATTGTTTATATTGTCTTTCTGCTTCATTCATAACCTTTCTCCTTTGTTCTCGCTTCAATTTCAATCGCATTTCCGTTTCTCCCGTCATTTATTATATTGATTTTTCCAGAATAATCAAATACCAATTCTCCATGGTCGTACACTCTGATTCTGCCAGTATCGTTCTGTGCTGGAATCGTCACGACAAAATTTTCTTTCTCCGGTTCTGCTTTTTCCTTGCTATTTCCGCAAGAAGTAGCCAATATTACGAATATAATCACAGCCACGGAAAGCAAAATCTTATGACTGTGCATACTTTTCAGACTCCTTTCTGTGTAGCTCCATCAGCGATTCAAGCTTTCTTTCATCCGATTTCACCAGTTCACCATGCTTTTTCATATCGTTCAGTTGCATCAGATATGTACCGGCTTTATCAACATCTTCTTGCCCGTTCTTTGCTTCATGTCGCCAAAGATATTTGAACACATTTCCAAAACAGAAAGCTACGAACCCTCTCTTTCCTAAAATGATTTTCAGTGCATCGAAACACTCAATGCTTGTCTTTTTATAATGGTCCGGTCTGATTTCTTTCATGTTCTTACCTCAACTTTCCCTCTCTTTTTCAATCTGTTTATAATACCGGCATTTATTTTTACAGTAATTCTTATCCTGTCCCATTTTGCATCCGCTACACTCATTTATGTAGCCGAATTCATCTCTGGACGGTAGCGCAAAAAAACAAATCAAACTGATTAAAAGTAACACCGGCGAAAAGATCAGAAACAAAATATTAAACAGAATATCCGTTATCTTCTCGATCATTTTCTCTTCTTCCTCTCTTTTAGTCTCTTATTCCATTCTGCCAGATACTTCTCCTGTTCTACATCTTCCAATTCCTGTCTGGATCCGTATACCGGTCTGGAAAAGCTTTCTTTTGCCGTGCCGCTGTCGCAATGTTCGATCATGCCACCGTAGTGCTGGTTCTGGTCATGCTTCATTTCTTTTCTGGTACGTTTATTCATATCTATTCTCCACAAGCTCTCCTAATTCGTGCCCGATTGGTTTCCACAGATGCAAGCAGTTTTCCGACAGATTCACATATTCGGACTTTTTTGAATGTATCTGGTATACCTCTTCTTCATCATCGAAGAATATATCTTTCAGCACACACATATCATTCCATGTAGGTGTCTTGTATTTGTGCTTCGGTGATACGCTCACGTGTTCCCATCCGTCCTCATTTTCTCCGAACATCACGGAACACGTACCGCAATCGGGCAGTTTTATCAAACCGCCCACTAATTTTCCAAACATTACCGTGTCCCAAACTTTACCGCTTTCCATGATTTCTTTATATGGTCTCATTTCGTCCCCTCTCTTCCCACTCTTCGCAGGAATCACTGTATTCCGTCCAGTCTGCATAATACTCACTTCTTCCATTAACACACACCCAACCGTCTGAAAGATATTCAAATCCGTGGTATTTACACGTTCCACAACATTTATCATCAATCATATTCCTCGACTACCTCCAACTTCTTCAAGTCCTCGATAAGCCACGGTTTGTCATCTTCCAATTTGACCATTGGGAATTCGATATTAAGAGAATCCAATGGAAAGGAAATATATCCACTCGTCCATATCTTTTGATCTTTTCTCGGCTCTGTAACAAACATACGAATCTTTCCACAATACGTTCTTGCAAGATAATCAAATTTCTTATCTATATACTCCAAAAAAGCTTTATCTTTTTTGGAAATCACTGGCTTTTCGATGTACTCTGATTCAGCCCATTCTCTTATCTTCTCTTTAATACAATCACCATCACAAAACAAACATAGACTGCATTTAGTCCCATTGCACGAAACGATACGCCCACTCCCCTTCATTACTGCAATACGACTTCCACTACAAGCAATCTCCATAATCTCTTTTTCATACTTCTCTTTATTCTTCATAGTTTTTATTCTCCATCAAACACAATTACGCTTTCTCTAATTTCTGCTCTAATATTTTCATGCAACTCATCCAAATCCCATCCATCAGCATGAGTAAACAACTTGTCTTCGCTGTCTTCTGTGAATGGTAATCCCTGTGCCACCCAAAATTTTAAATCACTATCAAAACCAGTGTCCCTAAAGATCGTACAGTTATACAATTCTTCTAATTGCTTTTTGGAATATTTATTTTTCATCTACTCCACCTCGCTCAACAATTTTAATGGCTTTATCAATAGCACTTGCAGTATTAAGATAAGCACAATCTTTATCCGCATCACCAGTGTTTGCCAGTGTCAGAAAGTAGCGCATCTTTAAATCTTCAAGTTCTTTTACAACTTTCTCCACGTCAAACGCTGCTTCTTCCGGCATCTTCTCACTGCATGGAATCCACTTGGTTTCTTCTAATGCATGTATCCCCATTTTAATGGCTTCTACTGTTTCCTCAGACCATCCCCATTCAAGATGTTTCACTAATCTATCTATTGCTTGCTGATTATTCATCTTCGACCTCCTCTTCTTTTGGAAACTGAAAAATAAAAGTTTCGGAAATTTGATCTCTTACTTTTTCCGCTTCTTCTAACGGTATTCTTGTAAGATCATTTGCTACTACTGTGACCATACGTCTGTTAAATATGTATTGTGTATACCGTTTTCTACACATTTCCATAGCCTTAATCGCTTTCTCTTCGGTGGAATATTCAGCTAAAATATAAACTCTATCTCCTTTGCCGAGGTCATTTCCTGGAAATGTTCCAACGATTGTTGACATATTTCCTGAATACGGGGAAATTGCAATTAATTCATAAGGCATATCAAGTAATCCGTTCTGACTAATGATTCTCATTATCTTCCACTCCTTAACATACAGAATATTTCTCTTTATACTTTTCCAAAATGTCTGTAATTGCTTTCATATGCTCTGCGACTATAAGCAAGTCGCTGTCACTAATAATTCCAATCCCTTCTTTTCTTTTAAATTCATCTAACTCGTACACTCCACGCTGAAAACCATCGAACAACATGGCTAAATGGTTTTCTTTCACTGCATTTGAATCTGGCTCATAAAAAATTTCTCCTTTGTCATGTTCTCCGAATTTATCTGTGAAGAACTTTGTTCGCTTTGGAGTGATTCTTGTGATTTTTGCCGGAATAATTAACTGATGCCGGAATGATAAACCCCATCCGTAGCTCACTTTTCTTGCAATTCCAACCACATCTCCAACTTTTAATGTGTCTTTGTCTATCTCTTTTAATTCAATATTCATTCTTTCCACCTACCCTGTATAATCTTCAAACCGTTCACAAGCCATAAATGCAAATCTTGAATTTACCCATCTCTGCATCCGTTTCAGCGGATCACGCTTCTTCAATTTGTATTTGTCATAAATCATCACATATGGGGCATATCCCAAATCCCTGAGTGTGTATATCCGGTCAAGGTCTTGTTCCAATGTTGTGTCAAATCCACATAAGACATACACTGTCATTTTCCGTCTATCCCATCCAGTTAATTTCTGAAACATTTGGAATTTTGGTACAATGATGTCTTTATCATGGTATCTATCCCACGCAAAATGAATCTGCTTAATCTTCATCCGCTTGATATATTCCGCTTTCATCTTCACGATCTCTTGAATAGTATTCACCGTCTTCCCGATAATACTTTTCAATAATTTCTTCTATTGATTTTCTAATCATCATTTCACCTCATTCGCTACCAGGAACCCCATTCTAGCAACATTCCTAAGATTCTCTCTAATCAGTGCCTTGTTCGGCTGTCTATGCCTTCTCAGATACGCCCACCATGATTCATACTCTTCCGGTCCATCCGGTTCATTCGCCATATAGTCCACGGAATATTCATATTCAGCTTTTGCAGCTTTCAAACACTGAATCATGTAATCTATCTTTTCTCCTGTGTTCATAGTTACTCCTTTACTACCTTAATCCCTGTACACTGTTTAAAAATTTCAGCATCAAAATTGGGAATTGACTTAATAATATTCTTTTTATCGTCTGTTAAGCTGTCCCACCATATCTGACCACATTCAGATTCATCAAGCACTTTGAGATAACCACCTGTTGTTTCATAGGTTGGATTTGCTGCCTTTTCTTCATCCGTCATATATTCTTCATATACCCATTCAACAACATCTTTTGGTATCTGATTCAGTAAACATCTTGCATCTGAATCTATCCATTCACGATAGGTCATATTTGACGGCTTATTGAACAGCATGATCTTCTGTTCTTCTGTATTAAAACAACCAGTATTGTAAGAAGCTGTGTTCCAGTCCCCGGTGTTCCTGTTCCCAGTGTTCCAGTCCCCGGTGTTCCTGTTCCCAGTGTTCCAGTCCCCGGTGTTACGGTCCCCGGTGTTCCAATTCCCGGTGTTACGGTCCCCGGTGTTCCAGTCCCCGGTGTTACAGTTCCCGGTGTTACGGTCCCCGGTGTTCCAGTTCCCGGTGTTACAGTTCCCGGTGTTACAGTTCCCGGTGTTCTCAAGTCCTGTGCAGCCTTTTCCAGTGTTTACTATAGTCAAAAGCTCCTGCCACGGAATCTCTCTTACGATCTCTAACTTATTTGTACAACACTTGTCGCCCTCTTCTACAATGTCTCCGTATGCTATAACTTCTGCTACTTTATTTTCCGGATCGAAATTATAGTAATTAAAACAGTCTGATGCTTTTCTACAAAAGTGCATCCCGTGTCCACATCTTACCGGTGTTATATCTTCCTCGAATTTACCTGGGCAAGTGTACTTCTTTGTATTTCCATTCGGACTACATGTCCAGTCAGGATTGAATACCTTATAGCCTTTTACTTTATCCATCTTTCTACTCCTTTACTCGGCACATTTCTTCGTATACTGCAAAGAATTTTCCCTCATGCTCTTTGCAGTATTCTTTCAAAACCCTTTTCATTGCTTCATCTTTTACTTCCGTGACATCTTCCTCGTACACGCATTTTTTCGTATAGCCTAAATCTTCAATCACTCGAACAACGTATGCAAGCTCAACCTCAATTTCTTTCTTCTCGTGGTCTTTCTTCCACTGTTTGAGAATTTTAAGCACTTTGTCAGGATTCTTTGAACGATATTCACAGCATCCGTAACGTGTGTCATACCAAAACTTGTTAATTGTGCAGTCTTTACACATTACACTTCTGCACATTTCAGCCTGAATTTTAATTGCTTCTTCTGCTGTCAGTTCTTCCTCAACTAATCCTTCAAACATTTCGTCTGTCCAACAATATCCGTCCGGATCTTCTTCGATGTAATAACCTAAGTTACCAACTCTTTCGATTGTTACAACGTTTCCGCCCATATCTACCATATCGTCTACAGCAACGGAGTCTCCGTAATTCCCTCCCATCACTAAATCTTTCCTGATTCTTACTTTATCGCCAACCTTATATTTCATGGCTATCCCTCCTTGATTTTCTCTTTTTGGATTTTTTCAAAACGTATTTATCGCAATCACTTGCGCTACAGCCTCTTGAATGCCCTGTTGCGCATATATAATCACACCTTAAACCCGCATTTATTAGTTCTGCCTGAGTCATCCTGTACATACAAGTACGGCACAAATGTCTGTCAGAATTGATTCCTTTAGTTTTCGATTTGTCTTGAAAACAAATTCCACAATCTTTTAACCATCTTTTTATCGTTTTCTTTGACACGTTATATTTTTTTGCCATCTGTTCCAGTGTTGCACCAGACCTGACGCTAAATTCCAAATCTTTTTTGTTGTATTTTCTATGCTGACCACTATTAGGAATATCTCTATCGTTAAACCTGTCCATTTCCAAATCAATGTATTTATATACTGTTGTTTTAGACACATTTATTTTTTTCGCAATCTCAGATACTCCAATTCCGTTATGAAACATCTGGAAAGCGAGTGAACTATTTGTCATCAAGAAGTTCTCCTTTCAAATCTTTAATCATACCCTCATAATCAACTGTTAACTCATTGTTTTGTTTGCTGTTGTCGGATTTGTTTATCTTTGCAGACAATAATTTATTATTATTTTCTCCCATTAATCCGGAGCAAGCATTTTCATTAACAGCCTTTATAATATCGTTCATGTATGATGGAAGTTTTTTTAATTCAATTTTTTTTGCAGACTCTATTCTGTATGTCCGCATAAATTGAGAAGAAACAACCGATTCGTTGTAGCTACAGTCCAAAGCCCACGCCCTTAACTGTTCTGGACTTCCCACTGCTCTTTTTACTGTTCCAGGAAGTTTTTCAAACTCTTCCACAGAGTTGTACCCGCTATTTTTTATGGCTCTGTTTACTAATGACCACGCTTCAATTTCATTTAATTCTTTTTCGGAAACAAAATTTTGCATCTTGTCAATCAGTTGTCCAGGAGAAGGTGCAAATCCAGAAGGATCCGACCGAATGTATGCTTTTAGTGCCAAAGATGCTTGATCGTATGTGCAATCAGATAAGATGTTCGCCCATGTGTTTGCAGCGAAATCCACATCAACAAGCTTAAAATTAGGATATGTAGCCATCATAATTGCAAACAATTTTTTTACTTCAAGGCTATTCAATAAGACCACCACCAATCAAATCTTCTACAATATGTCCAAACTGTCCAGACTGAGTGTTATCGTTCGGAATTTTCGTACTTGCACCGGAAGTATTAGGTTTGTTATCGTAATTTCCATCGAGTACCTTTGGAAAATTATTTGGCTTAACAAACCAGTCAAAATTGAACCATCCTGCATTTGTATTTGTTTTGCCTTGTAAAAAATCACTTTGTGCAACCTTTTCGATTGCTTTAAGTACATTGTCAACGCCGTATTCGCTTATTCTGGCAACCAAACATTTAAACCTAGTGGAATTACTAGACATTCTGGAAACGGGTTTTATTCCGTGCTGTGATAGTGTATTCCAAGCGTCCAAACATCGACGCGCATCCGATATTTTGGAATCAGTTTCTCCGATATATTTATTATTTTTTTCTAAATCTATGTCTATATCTTTACCTTTATCTATATCTTTGGAAACATTTTGTATACATTCTTGTGTGATGTTATTTTCTGCGAACGTATATGACTTGTTTGTCTTAACTAGGAGCATCTCTCTTTCTTCCTGATATACCGTTGGTGTATACCTGTCAGATTGAATACAATTGTGCATTTTCCAATGTTTAATTACGATCACGCCATCTTCAAAACACAAAACGAATCTTTTCGCTATCAGAAGCTTCAAATCATCGTCACTGCATCCTATCAACCTAACAATTCTCTTTGGATTCCCAACAAATCCATCGTCGTCCGCTCTCATGTTCAGATGGAAATATAAGCATTGAGTAGATAATGGCATATCGAGAAATGCATCAGAATCTACAACATTCATGTTGAACATTCTTTTTTTAGCCAACAGCCCTCGCCCCTTTCATGTATATCGTTCTTATATCATATTTCCTGTCGCTTGAAAGAAATCCGTTCCACCGGCAATCGGGATAAGGACAATTAAAGCAGTTTGGGTGACAACATAATTCCGGTCTTGAATCTTTTTGCGGATTCCTTTTTTCCTTTACTTTCAAATTACATCCGCAACTTACCATGTATCCGTTTGCAACAAGAGAAGCGATTCCCTCTTTTATTCTTCCACAATCGCATTTGCATAAAAACATCGATTGTGTTTTTCCTGTTGTCGGAAAACGCTTTTTATATACTCTTTCTACAGTAAGATGACCGAATCTTTTTCCAATGTATGAATCATCGTATTTATTCATCTTCTACCACCTCTACAGTTACCTCTACCCTGGGGTTTTGCCTGTCAACCTCGAAGTATAAAGTCGGAGTAAGAACGTCGTCATACCCGTCATTACATATAATTCTGCACTTCTGTAGTGCATCTTCAAATGATTTGATGAACGCTGATGCAGTATTCATACGATCGTGCATCTTGTTTTCTACATAAAACCGGTAATGAATGATAATCGGTTTTTCGATTCTTTTACCTTTTAGGTTGCTAAGGTTGATAAACTTCATGCACAAGGCATCGTTTCTGTTTTTTATGATATTCCGGTACTTCTTCGTCCTGTGATCGTACACTTTACCGGATAAAAGCTCGTTTAAACCACTCTTAAAACCCTTTACGGTTACATGATATTCCATTTTACTTATCACCCTTTTTCTCTTTTTCTTCTTCCTCTTTCATTAACTCTGAGATCTGACTTGCTGTCTTCGGCTGCTCGAACCAATCTGAGACTGTTGTTTCTTTGTGAATCAGTCCATTGTAGATTCCTGTATATTCAACCAGTTCATCAGAAGTCATTGTCTCAACCTTGTGGTTAAGGCGTTTCTCAATCATTTCCTGTGTTACACCTTTCTTCGAAAAGTACGCAACCAGTGTTCTTACTCTGTCTGAAAGTGGTAAGCTCTCTTCTCCCCTGAGAGTCTTCTTACACTCATTGATACAGTTTTCGATAAGGTCAGGTGGAAGAATCGCAAGAATACGGCTTCTGAGTCTTCTTGCACCATCGTTGGCAGTCTTCTCATAGATATCACGCTGAGAAGTCAGCTTATTGTTCCCGTATCGCGTTTCTCTGATATGCTCAACAGTAAAGTTCTGACTGGAAATAGTGTTCGTTTCCAAATCCCAAGCGTAAGCCTGCATCTCCGAACGTCCATCTTCGTGTGAAAGTTCCTTAATGCCGTAATCCATGTTTCCGTAGCAGCGAGCAAGTTCCTCGGCAAATCTGATCGTAACTCCTGTTACAGTCTCTTTTCCTCTTGGATAAGAATAGAATGCACTTTCGGCAAATCCTTTTCGCTGACACGCTTCAATTGCTTTGGTGTAAGACTGTGTGTAGTTTCTAGGAAACTGTTTCGCCAACAGAAGCTTTCCCTGTGCTTCTACCATGGCTCTGCTTGACTCAATAGCAACGGTTCCCTGATTTATTTTTGACATATCAGCCAATGGCATTGTATTTGTTCCTACCTGATACTCTTTCAATTCATTGTTTGACATAGTTATTTATCCTCCTATTCAAATTCTTTCTGTAACCATTTTGGCAACCCAAGGCTTTGTACGTCCCCGTTTTCTCCCATGTATCCATACCAGTTGTCAGTAACTTTGCAGTTGTGGTATATTTCCATCAAATCATGGAACAAGTTCTTTCCCTCAATCATCATGAATTCATCAGCTTGAAGAATATTAATCGCATACGGCGGTTTCTTTTCCTGTGCCACGAAAATGAATATCGCATCTTCCCCGGTGTTAGCTTTGTAACCCTCACAGTACATTCCGGCTTGCAGATCATATCCATATTTGATAGCTGACGCTCTGAAAGCTTCTGTCTCTGCGTTGTCCGTGGTCTTATAATCAACGAGGATGTGCTGATCTCCAATAATGGTAATGTCATCTGGTCTACACTTGCATTCTTCTTCCGTCTGTTCATCAGTCCAAAAGAATGACTTTTCATGTTCGCCGGAAAAAAGTCTTTTTGCAAACTTGTTGGAATCAATCACTTCTGCCATGGCTTTGATTTTTTCCATGTCATCAGAAGAAACCACGTCTTTTCCCTCGTTTTCTTCTAGCCACTTAGCATATTCTTCTTTACCAGTTTTAGTTCTCCTGTCCACATTCAGAGCAACAGCAAATTCACTGTCAAAATCATCACGCTCAAGAATATACTTGTGACACGCACTTCCAAATATGAGTGCTGCTGTTTTGTCTTCCCTGTTCTCCATTGACCATTTAAAATGAAGTGGAGACTTTGTAATCTTGAACAAGTCTGATTTACTGATTGCCGGATGTGCTCTGTATTCGCTCTGTGGCATTACTATTCCTGTCTGCATTATTTCTTCTCCTCCACATCAACTCCGCAGATCAGCGCAACTAATTCTCTATCTGGAAAACTTTCATTATCCAGATATGTTTTCATCTGCTTTCTTATAATATTTGTCTCATTTGCTTTCTCCATGATTTTGAAAAGCAATTGAATAGGAAGTGTTACGTTAATTCCTTCTAAATTCATAGCATTCTCCTTAACCTTTCATTCAGACATTCGTCGCACCATTTTTCGCCCAATATGTCTGTTATGTATTCTCCTTCATAAACAGGTTCTCCGCATATGTCACAATAATCAGACGGTTCCTGTTCATCTGGTAATCTAGTTTTCCAGTTATCATAATTAGGTATTTCCATTAGAACCACCTTTCGTTTTAACTGTCTTTATTCCAAGCTCGTCCAACCTGTCAGCACAATTTTTCAAGTAAGAGATAGCTTGTGATTTGTTGTAATCGAATTTTTCATCCACTCTTTCGAGCGACTCCAATTCCTCAATTATTCTGTCAAATTTGGATGTCCTCATATTATTCACTTCCTATCTGTAGCCAAACGCAAAATACATTGCACACATCAATGTAGCCATCAAGATTGGTACTATAGCAGCTGCGATACCACCAAGGTTTTCATCAACTTCCTGTACTCGTTCGGCTCTTTTCAACAGCCTAAGATATTCCCTATACCGCATAGCTTTTTCTCCTGTACTTATCAAGAAATTTCAGTTTTCCGCTTTTTTTGTTGATAATTTTCAGATAACTTTCCGACTCGCTGACAACTGACCAATCCTTGCAATTTAAGTTGTACGACGACATACATTCCTTTTGCCACCTAACCGGTTTTTTTGGTTGTTTCATTTTTCTCCTTTCTGCGATATAATGTTAAGCAACTCCGTAATGGATAGCCATTTCTTTCACAATAGCTGTATATCCCTCGATTAACTTTTTATCGTCTGCGATGATGTCAACATAAGATAGCTTGTCTCTCTTTGATTTGCTTACTCCTTCGTCAGCCATCCTTCTTCTTTTGTTCGTCAATCGCTGTCCAAGGTTTACTCCGAATCGTTTCTGAAGCAATTCGTAGCTTTCGTTTCTTACCTGGCTGTAAGACTGACCACCTCCAAGCGATAATCCGATTTTCTTCAAAATCTTTCCTGTATCATCTCTCCACGAAGTTGTATTCAGCGAAACTACTTCTCTTATGGAATCTACTCTGTTCTCGACTTCCGCAATTTTCTCGGCTTGCCGTTTCTGTTCCAACTGCTGTTCCGCTACTGACTGGAAAATTTTATTAAACATTTGTAATTCCGGTGAAAGCTGTGTTAAGTCGATTGCTTTCTGCTTCACACGTTCTTCAACTGTCGCAAAATACTCCCTCGCCTGTTCCGCTTTCTCTCCGTTTCCTTTTACAGAAAGTTTCTTTGCGAAGTGGGCGGTTAATCGGAAGTCTTCTCGTTGAATTTTACCTCCTGTCGGCGTCTCCGCATCAATGAAGAGTCGCCAATAGTCCTCATTTTCTGTTGCAAATTCATTCTCTGTAATATTCGCTTTCGCCCATCTGGCAAAATCAGCTTTTCTCAGTTCTAAGAAACTATAAAGTTTTCTTGCCGTGGTCATTCCGTTTTCATCTACACCGAGTTCAACTTCTATTGGTGTGAGAAAACTTGTGGTTTGTTGTAATTCGTTCATCTTGTCTCCTTTCTGTTGTGATATAATTCATACATCTGGTAAATGAAGTTACAAAAATATTGGCATTTTTACTGCAAGAAAAGCGAAGACAAATCCCAACATAATATTCATTAGCAATCCTACAATCCCCCAGCCGTATTCACTTTTTCCATGCCAATATGACATAATGCAAAAAAGTGTATTTATAATCCACACCGGTATAATATTTAACGTGTTCACTTGTGCTACTCCTTTCTGTGCTATAATGTCCCTATGAAACTCATAAGGAGGTGAATTTAAAATGGATAACAAACAACTTGCTTCTTCCTATGCAACAGCTAAGTGTTGCGGATTTACCGGTTCTTTCGATGAATTTAAGAAAATGTACGACCAATACTACTCAGAAATCATCGACAATATCAAATCTGCAGAACCTTCTTTAGCAAAAGTAGAAGCAGTTCCTCATCCGTTTAAGAAGCATAATTTCTAACATTTTACTGCTTTCAAAGCGGATGAAAGGGCGGTAAGAACTTTAACTGAAAGTTCCAAGTTAGTTTCGTTAATTTTCTTATCGCCATTTACTACATCTGCATATCCTTCAATGATGTCAAAACCAATATGCTCAATGAAATATTCTAATTTTAAGTACCTGTCATTCTCATCTTTCACGGCAATTCTTGAATTTCCATATTTGTCTGTTAACAAGAATCTTTTAATTTCTTTTCCAGATTTTTTGTTCTTTACCTTAGCCATCTTTTCACTCCTTTCTTCCTCCTTGTCGCTTATACTGCCATACATTTCTGAATTATTAGGATGATTTCAATCACTAATACGATAGACTGAACATACAGCGGAAAATTAGGAAATCTTAATCTGAAACATAATCTACTGCCTGGATGGTCTTTAGAATAATTTTTCCTTTCTTCCGGCGTAAGTTCGTGATCTGTTATTACGATTACGTTCTTTTTCATTCTCTCTCCTTTCTTATACTTTGGTCTCTTCTCTACTTTTGTCTTCCTCCTTGCTTTTTCCTTCATCAGCAAGGTTTTCAACTTTCCCCAAAAAGTATCCTTTGTCAAATTCTGACATTTTAGGAATAGCTTTCTTGATTTTTTCAACAATGGCTTTTTCTTTCTCGCTCATGTGATATCCTCCTTTCTGTGTTATAATGTCCCTATAAAACTTATAGGGAGGTGAATCTTATGAAATCTTTTGATGAATTTGTAAAATTTATTAATGAATCAGAGAGCATACAATCAGCAATTTCAAATGTTCCACTCAATATAGAGCCTCGAATGTACGACATTTCTAAAAACTCTGACAGAAGTGAACTAATCCACGCTGTAGAAGAAAGAACTCTGAATCAATTTATGGAAATTTTACGTTCATATCATGAATGGATTAACGAAAATTAAATTTCTTTTTTTTAGAAGTTTTATTTTCGTTTTCCAAAGTGATACAATGAATCTGCTCTGTATTTTCCGCAATCTTACGGAGCAGATTCTTTATTTCTCTCAACTCTTTTAAAATTTCATACATTTTTTTCACCTCCTTGTTGATTATAAAACTATTATATGTCGGTTACAAACTTTTGTCAATAATTATTTGTTGATTTTTTCAACATTTTGTGCTATATTAATTTACATGAAAGGAGGTGTGAAAAATTGAACGAAAGAATAAAAGAAATTAGAAAGTATTACAATCTTACTCAACAAGAATTTGCTGATAAAATTAAAGTAAAAAGAAATACAGTAGCAACTTACGAAATGGGAAGAAGTATTCCGAGTGACGCAGCTATTGCTTTGATCTGCCAAGTTTTCCATATAAGTGAATTTTGGTTGAGAACCGGAAACGGTGAAATGCTTTTACCAATTACGAAAGATGAAAAAATTTCAGAAATGCTTTCAGACATTCAGAGTTTAGATGATAAGAATTTTAAGCATCGCTTAATATCAGCTTTATCAAATTTAGATGATGCTGGTTGGAATGCTTTAGAAAAATTAATTGATTCTATTTCTGATGGGAAGTAAGAAAAAAGACAAGGGCAGTGCGCAAACCCTTGTCTTTTTATTTATTTCTTTAATCCTTTTACATATATGTATACTAATCTTAGCCATGTAATGCTAGTTTTTCCTCGCACTATTTCCATTATTTTTTCCTGGTACCACTTTACTTCATCCAAATGAATCCCTCCAGTTCCAATGCTGTGATGGTTTAAATTGCAGAACATATGTCTGCTTGTCAACCATCTAAATCTTCAAGCGCATCTTTTATTATTACATAAATGAAGTGCATCGTTTTTACATCGTTAACTTTTAATAACATCCTCTTGATTTCTGATAAGTACATTTTTCTCCATCTGTCGTTGCTTTTCTGATTGATTTCTTTTACCGTCACGAAAATTCCTCCTTTGTTAAGTATTGACAAGTTTTTAATACTGTTATAAAATTTCTTTATTCAATAATACTATAAAGGTGGTGCATTTACTTATCTAATTTTAGCAACTTGATTTTATTTAATTTAATAATTAAGGTTAATATTCTAACCAAAGACAGGGGGCAATTGTATGACAAATCTTGATTTATTAGACAATTTTGCAAAAAATATCGAAATTGAACGAATTAAGTTGGGATATTCACAACAAGAATTCGCCAAGCTTTTAAACATTTCGTCTTCAACGTACAAAAACATAATCTCTCGTCGGACAAGCTCTGTAGACATTACACTCGTGCCAAAGATATACAGTCTTACTGGTAGATTATTGTTTGAATTACTGGAATTGGATAGTATGGAATTGGAAATATTGAAAAAATACAGGCTATTAACTGAACGTCAAAAAGCTTATATTAGTGGAAAAATTGATTTTGAACTTGAAATGAAAGCTGATGAAAAAGAATCGGATAATATGCTAGATGTTCTGGTGCTTACTGGTGACATGAAAGATGGCATGATACTTGATAGTTCAAATGAACAGCGAATATACTGCCCTGAATATATTAAGAAATACGGAAAAAAATTGCACTGTGGAATAAGGATAAATTCAAATCATTTAACCCCTGTTTATGTAAAAGGCGATATTGTTTGTGTATCAAAGAAACCACCAAGAGACGGTGATACATGCATTCTTGTCAATAAACAGTCTGGGAAATGTTATATAAGACGAATGAGACAAGGAGGAACGTGAAAAATGAAACCTATAAACGGATATGGGGATATCATAGAAATTGATACAAAAAATTATTCCGACATAAAGAATTGGATAGTATTTGGAATCGTGATCGCTGTATTGCGAAAATAATATACCCAGCCCGTTTGCCGGACTGGGATTTTTTTATTTAAAAGCCGTATTTTGTTACTGCAACATCGTCTGACCAACAGCCGAATGTATCGTTATCGCCATAAGCTTTGACCATCACCGTGGCTCCGTCCATGCCATCTGCAATAAAATCATCAGTGTAATTAGTGCTGTAAAATGCTGTATAAGTCGTGTCGTATTCTTTCCACGTTCCGTCAGCTTTTGTGATTCTTACCTTATAAGATGTTGCGTTTTCGACCTCTGACCATTTGACCGCTACGTAGCTGTAGTTAAAATACCTTGATGCACTCTTGTAATACGATGCATATTCCACTGTCGGAGTACCGAGGATGCATTTCTCAATCCAGTTCTTCGCAGCATTGTTGATTGCTTCTTTCAGAGCATCATCTGGCTCAAAGTTGATATCCGGAATTTCTACGGATGGCGGTTTAAGTGGTGGCGTACATGCCATGACGGGCGTTACACTTGTTAGTGATAACACAAGTACGCACACTAAAGCTAAAATTCTTTTTCTTGTTTTCTTTTTCATAATTTTTTACCCCCTAACGGCAACTGGGAAACATAATACTCTTGACTGAAACTTTGTCCATGAACCAGAATCTTTATAACTGGAAACAGCGATTGTATCACCATAACTGCACAATCCCATAAAAACAGACGATATTTTATTGTTATTTCCGTCCTGTCCAATGATAACGTCATTAAGTTTGCAAGTTATCTCTTGTTTGCTGTTATTAGAATCTAAAGTCGCAGATACAGTAACAATAAAGGCATAGTTAATGCCTTCTACGAAACTGGTTATATGTGACGTTTCCCACGTTACGCCACCGACCGTGTCTGATTCAGCAAACGGAAGAGTAAGTTTTGACATAAGTGTTTTTATGGCAAGTGCTCCAACAAATTTACTTACGCCTTGATTCGAATTTATGCCAGCCAAATCATTCATTAAGTCGTTCTTATCTGCACTTTCGTTGATAGCTTCAGCGAATGAATTAAGTTCAGCTGCGCCAAAATTATCACCAGTCTGTGTGTACGGAGTAACGTCTTCAAATGAAACTGTTCCGTCACTATTGTTCGTCATTTTGAATTTTCGATTTCCAGAGTATGCATCGTTTTTGTAGTTTGTTTTTAAAGTTGCTTTTGAAGCCATTAGAACCTCTCCTCCTTATATCTTCCAAGTTTGAATGGAATTCTACGTACCATATTCGCCTGATCTTCAATCATTGTCTTTAATTCCGCACAGGCTTTTTCTATCCTGTTCAGTTCTTGATACCCGATGAAAATACCATTTGCGTAGAATGTCTGATATGGTCCATAGTCTTTTGTGGAAACTTTATTCGCAATCGAAAGCAAATTATGTTCAATCGCATTAAAATGATCTACATTCCAATAGCTAGCATAATTGTCCATATCAGAACCCATGTCTTCGATATCGAATCCTCCAAGCGTAGCCACAGCAATTTCGTGTAAATACGCAATATTGTTTTTGATTCTGTTGAAGTCCTCAATATTAAATTTTGAATAAAGATTCCAATTTGTTTTTGGTGTACTCCATGCCATTACATATCCACCTGCCTTGCTTTAATTTTTCCACTGAATCTTCCGTTAAACTCAATCTCGTTTTCGTAAGCCTGAATAAGTGCTGTCCTTCCGTTTTTCTTTTCAAGATAAAACGCGTCATTTGCATCAACTCTAGGGTCTCCACGCCATTCCAAAGAGTAATCAATCACACTTGAATAATAGTCCTCAATCCATTTTTCCAATTCCGGAGAATCTTCACTGATTAGAGGGTTTTCCCATTCTTGATATTTTTCACTCGTATTTGCCATATCTGTTTTCTGCGTTACAACGTATTCTTTTCCAGAAACCGTTACCGTCACGTCCGCACTTGCGGTAACGCCAGTGAATTTTACTTTCACGTAAAAGTTTCCCCACTCCACAATTTCAGCCTTAATCGCCGTGTTGTTTGTTGCTACGCTAAGACCGTAGGATGCATTACTGAAATATATCTCGTGTACTTGATTGTTTTCTGTAACCGTAACGTTTTCACTCACGATTTCCTTACTTTCTTCGGATGTTTCGGAGTAGACAGTTTTCACAAGTGCGACTTTGTGTGCTCTGTTTTCAAGCGTACACTCTGGATAATCACTTAGGTCATTTCTGCGAATTGTATAGTTCGTTGGATCTCCAATCATAAGATAATCAACCGCAACTCTCGCATTTTTTGCACCTTTCGTAAATTCGATCTCTGCTTTATCGATGTATCCGAAGTCTTTTTCAAGCTTATACGAGCCACCACTGAAAGGCGCCTTGTATGTCTCCGTAATTTTCGGATAGTCAGACCTTCCACTATCTACCCAATAGGAAATCGCAAAATACTTACTTTTCTCTGTAGGAGTAAAAAGTGTATTCTCTACTCCACCAGCTCCTTCCAGCCGGTTTTTATCAGCATCATATATGCAAAAATTGAAATAACTAGTTCCATCATTTTGAAAGCGAATGGAGATAACATCATCTGTTATTTCAATGTAATCCGAAGCATAATATGTGCCAGCTAGCGAAACGTTAGTTGATAAAAACTTACCAGTACTAGGGTCTAGTTTTTTAAACATAGTAGTTTTAAGTTTTCCATAAACCCTTGTTTTCTCTTCGAAAAGGTCCTTTGTGATGGTTTCTTGCAACTTACCCTTTAGATATGTTCTTATCACAAACTGTTCCGGAGATATACCTCTAAATTGTATATAAAGGTTGTATGCACGAAACTCTGCTTCCGAAGTAAAAGTAATAATTGGATTCCCGAGAATGAATTCATTAGCTCCAATAGAAACTTTCTTACTTATGTACCCTGTATTTTTAACATCATTCGGGTCTAAAAACAGCAAAGTGCCATCAACACTCGAAAAATTATAACTGGCGATCGCATAGGCATCTTTCTTATCATTTGTCAGAATGTTGTAAGATTTACTGTAGCTAGTCTCTCCATTTGTCGAGATTGATTTCTTTGGAATAAACGCCGGGACGATGTTTATTTTCCCTTTCCTATCCTCAAAAATAGCACATCTTCCGGCATTTGCAATGGTCTGCAATGCTTCTGTGTGCCTTACAACCGGAATTGGGTTTTTGACCTTAACGTTCTTTAAGTAGTCATCCAAAACGTACCTATCATTACTTATTCCAGCATCTTCCAAAACATCTACGGCAAGCTCGTAAAGAGAAACACCATTCTTTACATATACTCCACGGTAGTATTTATTAGACTGTGAACTGATATAGTCCGTGGCTTTAAATTCAACCGATATGTCATTTGAATTCCACGAATCCAGATAAGATACTATCTCCGGAAGCCATTCAATATTACCGTTTCCGTCAATGTCATATCCAAACTCGATTTTTAACTCTTGCCCTACTTTCAAGAATCCACTTGCGCTTTTAATGTTTTCCGCATCGAAGTAATCATCTTGATTATCTAATGAAAGCGACACATCTCTACTCGGAAGTGTTTCGGAAATAGGTGACACAACATCAGTAATTGAGCAAGATAAGGTATTCGAGTTATCGAAGTACTTAACAACTCCAAAGTAAAGCGCATAGATACGCAATCTGTTTTCACCATATTTCATTGTTTTTGGAGTAATCGTAATCTCGCTTACATTTTCAAATACATCTTCCGTAACAAAGGTGGATGATGTGTTGGAATAGTCCTTATTCACACTTCCACAAGTGATATTGAATTTTGTAGGGTAATTATCTCCGAAGTCAATCGTAAGTCCTCTGATATTGAAACTGGAACCTCCAAATGTTATTTTGACTGCCTGTTTAATATCTTTGGTTACAACACCTGACACCATGTATTTAGCTGTGCTCAAAGTAGGACAAAAATACATGCTGCCATCAACCTTGGAAAAATCCTGTTCCGCTGTTGCGTAGATTGCTTTTGCTGCTCTTTTTGTGAACACATCATTTCCATTTGAAAAAGCGGTGAACTCTGTATCATCACTAAACTTCGCTGTCTTTTGCGCTTCTGAATTAATAATACCAATCGAACCACGAATATACGACCTGTTACGGAATGGAAGTTTCATAGACTCTATATATTTGTCACTTGCCTTTTGCATCTACTATCACTCCCATCCGGCATCAATTAAGTTGAATTTCAATACTTGATCCTGTTCAACCATGTGTGTTAATGCGTTTACAAAAAGAGGTTGACCGCTCCTGTCTCCAGGGTACATTGTTACTGTTATTATCTTTCCAGGATTCGCCATATCCTCAAAAGTAACAGGTACATAGAACGGCTTCAGAGCATTTAGCATCATACGCCTTGTTTCTGGAGATATGCCTACCCATTCCAGATTGTCAAGCTTGTATAAATCCCTTCCAACTCTTTGTCCGACAACTGCGTTATTGACATTTCTTCCACCATCTACAGTTGTTGTTATTGTCCACGAGAACCCTCTTCTCGGAGCCGGGAAGTCGTATCCGTTCACATTTAAGAATGCCGACATAGCCATATCTCAAATTCCTCCTAAAAAATAGTGTGGTAGCAATTAAGCCACCACACTATGTAAATGAATATCCATTTCTGTTTTTTCTTTTATCATAAACGTTTACAAGTTCACGTCCGTCAACGACTATCCTACTTCCGCGTTTTACAGCTTCGATAAGTTCTTGTAATAAGTCCGTTTCTCTTGTGTTCTCAGACTGCGCTTTAAGCATGGCTTCATATACGCCTTTTGAAATTCCGTCAACAATCTGATTGTTGTTTGCTACCGCTGTGCGCCCGTTGGAGAATTTTCCTACCATTTCTTCATGATTTGCCATGAATACTCCATCTTCCGGGAATCCTCCACCAGTATACTTAGGGAGAATGTCTGATAGTCCAATACGACCAACACCATACTTGTATCCTTTATACCCTCTGGCTGTCCATCCGGCATTAAGACTTCCGTATCTTCCAACCGTATATCTAATAGCAGCTATCATATTTGACAGTGGATCGTAGATATTCGTATTGTATCCAGGTAATGCATTGCTTCTGAATGTAGGGTCAATTACCTGCATAAGCCCCTTTGACGGAATTCCGGCTTTCGCGTTGCTGTCCCACAAGTTAATAGCGTTCGGATTACCTCCAGATTCATGTTGCATTTGCATAAGAAGAGCATTCAAATTAGCTTCCGAATACTGATTCGTCAGCTTAAGAGCCTTTTTAGCAAGTGCTCTCCATTGCTCTACTCCGGCTGATACGTTATAAGCTACGTTTCCGGATACCTCGCTACTACTAAACATGTTTGCAATAAAGTCTTTTGCTGATTTAAAAATTGTTTTTACAATTCCACCAGCAATATCCGATACAGGAGAAAGTAGATTTGAAATGTCTACAAACTTATTTAATGCTATCTGTAGTAATTTGCCCGGATGTTCAACATAGTCAGCAACAGTACCAGCAATATCTTTTGCCTTTTCCCATACGCCACCAAAGAAGTCTCCAATACCATTCGCATAATGAGTAACACCCATACCGCCCATAAGTGCCTCTGTCTGGTTTGCCGGCATGATTTTCGTTCCCTTTTCAAGCGGAATTACAACATTTCTTCCTTTCGGAATAAAAGGTTTCCCGTTTGGAGGAACAATCATTTCTTTGTATGTACCACCCGGTTGGTCGTTTACCATTCCGATTGTGTCTTTTCCCACGCCGTTTGTACCAGATGCAAACTTAGGAACGTCCCATTTCTTCAATCTTGTTCCGGAATTAAGTTTCTCAAGAACCCAGTTAATACCATTGATGATTCCATTCACGGCATCACCAATCGGAGAGATGATTTTGTTTGCAATATTTTTAAAGAAACTGCTTATTCCTTGCCAAATGCTTGTTACAGCATTATAAGCACTCTGGAATCCGTCTTTGAAAAATTTTGTAATTTTATTCTTTTCAAAAATACTGGTAATCTTTCCATAGATTTCTTGGAATTTTTTAACTACATTTCCGATTAAGGACGCTGCGCCGTTTATCAGTCCTTGTATTAAATAAACACCCATTCCAGACATTACAGTTGATGGGGAATGAATGCCAAACACATCTTTAAAGCCATTAATAAATGGATCAAAAATATTGTTTTTTATCCAGCTTCCAATTCCTTTAATAGCCGACAGTATTCCCTCAAGACCACCGTTCCAGATGTCTTTTCCGATTTCATACATAAGCGTGAACACAAAAGAAGCTGCTGCTCCTAATGCAGTACCAAGAAGACTAAAGAAACTACTTGCAATTCCGGCAAAGTCGATGCCAGAAATAGCTGATTTCAAGTTTTCCCACAACCCTTTCGCCATTTCAGACCAATCTATTCCCGCAATCCACTCTTGAGCTTCTTCAAACGACCCTATAAGATAGTCACTGATACTTTTTGTGACCAATTTCCAGTCTAAGTTTCCCAAAAAACCTATTAGAAAATCAAATAAGGCCGTAATTTTCCTTACTAGCAATCTTCCATAGGTATTAAAATCAATCTGTTCCAGACTGGAATTTATAAAGTTTGCTAAATCATTACCAAGTCCAACAAAATCAATCGTCTTTAAAGTGTAGTATATTGTTTGTACAAACCCGTTAATTCCAAAACCAGCTTTTTTTCCAAGTTCAGACCAATCAACCGAATCCGTTATCTGGTTAACTTTTTCTCCTAATAATGTTCCTAAAGATTTCCAATCAGCATTTTGGATAGCTTCCCTAATCTTTTCTGCAAAGTCAGATATTCCTTTGTCCACCGAAGTCGTTTCAAACATTTCTGACGGAGATGGTCCAGTATAGCTTCCACCACTTCCACCACCACTATCAGAATCAGAATTTGAATCTGTTGTCTTTTGTTGAATATTAAGTTCATCAATTCCAAGGGTATATGTTTGAAAATCTTTTGCAGCTTTTTTTGCATCACTTCCAGCTTTTTTTGCGCTAGATCCAGTGTCACTAATAGTTTTTCCGTAATCTTTCCATGCCTTTTTTGCTTGTACAACGGTCCCTTTCCCTGTAAGAGCTGCCATAAACTGACCAACTGCATTTAAAGCCCTCGCCATCATATCGATAAACGCTGAAATATACGGTCCGACTGCATTAACAATCGGGGCAAATGCAACAGCCCAAGCGTTTTTCAAATATAGAAGTGATGAAACCATTCCGGAAATACTATTATTGTATTCAGAGCTGTACTGAACAAGGTTGTCTGAACCCTCTTTTACAGCTTGCTTGATATTACTGATCACACCAAAGATAGTTGAAAAGAGAATAGATGAACCAATCATTTTTAACAACGACATTCTTGCGTTTCCAGATTCATCTTTCACTCCCCTTAAGGAAGATGCAAGAGATTTTAAGATTTTTAGTGGTGATTTTTTTATTGAAGCTACACTTTTCGCAAAGTTCCACATTCCAGCTCCTGCTTTTTTAGTAGCAAACGAAATTGTTTGAAATACTTTTCCAGCAACAGGAGAAATGGCTTGAAATGCTGTTTTTAACGCTACAGCTTTCTTTTCCATACCTCCTAATGAACTATCGTCCAAACGAAGTTTTTCCATAAGATTATACGGAAAAGAACGTATTGAATCCGCAACTGAACTTATTCCACTTTTAAACTTTGTGAAAAAACCTGTATTGTTTGAATTTGTAACTTTTTCCAACGAAGCCGATGCTTTTTCCGCTTGCCTACTTATTTCGTTCAAGTTTTTTGCTTCTTTTTCAATAGATCCACTTGAAACTTCTGCACTCTCAGACAGTCCTTCATTTGCTTCTGGTACCTTTACTCCATCAGAAAGTCTATACGGTGTTTCTCCATTTCTTGTTACAGTTAAATCAGGGTTAAGCTTTACAGTATTAAAAGCCTCTTTTGCTTTCATCGCTTCTGCCAACGAGTTTTTATACTGGAACATACTTTTGATGTTCTTTTCCCACATTTTCCCCTGATTTATTGCACTTCCTGTCTGTTCGGCAGTGTCGAAAACATTTTGCTTATACCTATTCAGTCCAGATTCAAGCTTAGAAATTGCACGATTAAGCTGTTTTTCGTTCATAGCTTCAAAGTTAATTCTAAGCTTAGAATCCTTGTATTTTCTCATCAATGCGCTAAAGCCTTGGTCTGCTTTTTTAATCTCGGAAGTATCAACTTTCAGTTTGGTAGTTGCAGAACCAAGCTTCTTTTGTTTGTTTACAATACCGTCAAGATATTTCTGAGAAGATTTAAGACCACTGATATCAACTCCACCAATATTGTTTAATTTTGGAGCTAATGAGCCAATTTCAGAAAGCGTACTGGCTATTTTTTTCAGTCTGTTTTGCATTCCAGTAAGAGAACGGTTCGCTTGTTTAGCAGATGTTTCTATTTGCAACTCAATTGAATCAACTTCTGTACCCACAACTTCACCTCCTCTTTGTTCTACTACATGCTTGTCTCCGGAAGACCAAGTTTTCTGTCATTTTCAATCCACTTATCCATAGCCCTGATTTCCGCAAGCATATCTCTTCTCTCTCGTTCTTCTTCGGTTAGTTCTGAATCTTCGATGATTTTCCAAAGAATAGGCTTTTCAATATACTCAGCTCTACCTCTGAGAACATTGTCTATCGCAGTAACTATTGCTGAAAGCGTGTATTGACCGGATATCCAGTTAATATAGTCTTCCCTTTTAATTCTTTCCTTATCTGCTTTCGCAATGACTTTTATGATATGTGGATTCATATTCCAGAACTCATTCCAAGTGATTCCAAGCACACTTGCTGCCGGGAACCACTCGTTTTCAAAAAATTCTCTTTGGGATTTGTATTTTTTTACATTGTCTGCACAGGTGCCGTCTGAACCGGTGCTACTGGTGTAATTGGCACTGCTTGTTCCTGAACCTGAACAATTTCCTTTTCTGCATTCTGTTGGAGAGCACGAAAAAAATCAGATTCTTCCATTTTCTTCTTCAGAACTTCAAATGCCTTATCAAACTGGCCACCTTTGATAAGATGCTGCTCAAATTCCTTTCCGGCCACTTCATTGCTTACTCCCATGCAAATTCCGACATATGCTCTCAAAAATGACATCGGAGTTTCTGAATAGTCATCCATAGTTACTCCTCTTTTTTCAAGATCACATACCGTGTTAAATCCAAAATCTTTTGCAACGCATGTAGTTTCGTTAATTTTAAATGTATCCATAAATCCTTACCTTCCCTTTCTTTATATAGGGAAGGGGCAGCCCGAAGGCCACCCCATTCCGTTTTGTTGATTAAATTGTCGTTTCGTCGGTGTAATAATAACTGTTCTGAGCGTCCACCGACATTTCTTGCTCAGAACGTGTTACCCCTTTGATACAGTAAATGTTCCGTTTTTATTATCTACGACGGTGTATTCATCGGTTACTTTTTTAGCCACTGTGTTTGGAATAGCAGTTACTGACATTTCAACAATTTCATCTACTCCACCAACATCTGAAGGTGTAGCAGATACCTGTGCCACGTAAGCATATTTAGCCACGGAACCAATACCGTCCGTTCCGTACAGATGGAATATGCATACACGTTTGTCTTCCATTGTTCCAATATTATCCAGATATTCTTTTTCAAGGTTTCCGGTAAATTCTTTCGAATCTGTTGTCTTAATACCTTTTTCAAATGTCTGTGCATCGTCCTCAAGAGTTGTAGATTCTACAGTGTTCGGAGCTGATACTGGTGCCGGAATACTCTTCGCTTTACAGAGTAATTTGTATGTTCCGGCAAAATCAACTTTTGATAAATCTGTTGCATCTGCGATTTCTTTTACAATAACTCTCGCTTTGTAACTGGTTGAAGCCATGTTTTATACCTACCTTTCTGCCTTTTTAGGCAACAAAAAAAGAGCCTTACAGCTCTCCTATAGTGTGTCATCATTTCCAAGAGTTCGTCTTACTCTCATTACGCTTCTGTAATTTCCGCTACCATTGTTAGCTTCAGGAAATGATTGTATTTCAAACCCCATGTCTTTAAAAACAAATGCAATCTCTTTTAGTACCGCTTTGGCTTCTTTTTGGGATTTGTTTGTTGTTACTTCAATCTGCATTGAATATTGAATTCCGTTGATTGTATGTCCCTCGGTAGTTCTTGCTTTTTCTGATCCTGACATTTCATGCATGTATACAGTTGGGTATTTTGTGGTCGCATCTTTTGGTTCATCGGTCAATGTAAAGTGAATGGTTGGAAACTTCTTATTCAATTTATTGAGTACTTTATTTTTTACAATAGAAAACAGATTTGTTTCTAAATCAAATACCCATGAATTATCCATTCCCAAACACCTCCTTTGCAATGATTCCGATTTTCTCCCTTAATTCAACTCCTGTATTGTACATAAATGGTCTCGACGGCATACCTTCAGTAAAGAAAAATTGACCGTTTTTATAATAAAACCATCCATATGTACCAGCTGGATACTTTCCAAATGACTCCTTAAGCGTAATAAATTTTTTTCCTTGCGCATACACGACAGGTAATTTTCCTGGATATGGTGATGATGCACCAACCATACCCGTCCCTATTTCTACATATATAGCATGGTCTGAATCTGCCTTAACAACGTAAACAGATGTATTTTTACCAGAAGGTCTTTCTTCACTTGATATACTTCCAAGAAGTTCACCCGTAAATACTGCATCAAGGTCAACAACATTCGCTTTTGCAATCTGTACTCCTTCTTCTGCAAGACGTTTCGTAAACTCTTTCACTTTCGAATCAAGTTCTTCTTGATATTTCCTAATCTGTTCAATCGCATCTGTAATGCTTTTTACTGACAAATTTGCTTTTATTACCTTTCCCATCTTTATACCTATTTGCTTATCTTCTTAAGTAGAAACGCGTCCTCATTCAACGGTTCATCATTAGTAGCCATAACCTCGTAATCTGCCGTGTTGGCATCTACGTTTAAATTGTTTGCCGTGTCTTTGTATTTAACGGCTGATTTTCGCCAAATACGAGTCCCTACGGCAAATGGCAATGCCCCTTTTGAACAAACAATAGTGGCTTTGTCCGCTGAATCCTCTACACCAAAAACTCTTATAAAAGCTTCAGTCAAGGTAGAATTTATGTTTGCCATGAATTCTGTCGGTTCCGTATATTCCGGTTCGTATTCACCGGATTCCACCGGGACTTCTTTTCCATCAACAGTAATGTATTTAGTGTTTCCTTGCTCGTCTTTTTCATAAATAGGCGTATTTCGCCCAGTCTGCAAAGAATACAGCATTTTCTGTTTATTTCTGTCCAGTGTTCGCATCGGTATCAACCTTCTTTGCTTGCTTTCTAACCTGATCTACGCCAGTACTTGCAAGTCCGGATACAATTCCTACTGCAATTGCATCAAGAACGTCTGTTGCCGGAAAATTAGGAATTACATACATTCCAACAACCCCAAGGATTCCTCCAGCTACACCTACAATCACAGGGATATAATTATCTTTTACTTTTGGACACAGCTTTGCTCCGAGTCCAACAAGATAAGTAATAACTACAATTGCCAGTACGGTTTCCATCGAAAAAATATCCATTATTCTTCACCACCATTCATTCTGTTTTCCAGTGTGTCAATTCTGTGATGTGCACTCTTTACACTGTCTTCCAGTTTGATTATTCTTCCATTGTGAGAATCAAGCTTATCTTTCATCTGAGAAATCTCACTTTTGATGTCCTCACTCAAAGAAGAGATGTTATCAAGTTTCATATTGATTTGTGTGTTCTGCCTAACTCTTTCTTCGATATCTTTCGTGTCCGAACGTTTATTGTTCTTCAAACCGAAGAAAATGGAAAAAGCAACTGACACCACACTTATAATGATTGCTGTCGATATTTCAATAGTCATCAATCATTTACCTGCCTTTTTCTTATTTTCATTAGCTGCCCACCACCAAATTAGCTAATACCCTGCGACCATTTTGCTGGCATCGGCAATATGGTCACGCGCAATCTTCTATAAAGAATGAACATACGGAAGTACGTCATTAAATATTGAACTGGATATATAAGCATTTTCGTATGATCTGCTTATAGAATTTTCGCTGTGAGACGATTCTCCTTCAGCTCCTTCTTTCATTTTCAAATCAACAACTGCCATAGCAATAGTACTTATATGTCTTTGAATATCATCTTCAATCTGATTTTCAGTAAAATTGACAGGAAAGTTCCTTTGCTGCTTATATTTTTCAATAACAAAATCAATCAAGAGTTTTGATGGCTCCTGACCTTTCAGATCTGGAATGTCATTGAAATATTCAGTTACCTTTTCCTTGATTGAATATGCCACTGCCATAATTGTTCTCCTTTATAAGTTGAATTTCGAAATAAAATATTCCTTTAATTCTCCACCAGTCATCGAATCAACATTGCTCATACCATGACTAGTCGCTAACGAACGTAAGTCTTGTACACTCATTCTATTGATATCTGTCTTGGTATAATTAAATTCAATCGAAGATTTTCCCGGAATTTCTTCCGGGATTACTTCGCCAGCTTTATACCATTTTCCATCGATTTTGATTACATTTGTTGCAATCATACAACCACCGCCTTACGCTACTTTCATAACAACAACGCTGTTCATTCCCTCAAATGACGGAAGACCAATCATTGACACAACGCAGTGTGTATTGATCGGATGCTCTGTAGCATAAGTGTAAACAGCAATACCTGTTTCAACGATAGAAAGGTTTCCATTTGCGAGACTTCCACTTCTCTCTTCTGGTGTTCTACCGAAAACATAATCACCAAGGTATACTCCGGCTGATTGACAAGAGATGATGTTTTTCGGAATAAAGTACTGAGTTACTCCGGATTCGTCAACATACATCTTGTCGTAAACTTCGATTTCAATTCCGTATCCTCTCAGGTACGCAAGTACATCTTCCTGTCTTACTCTGATACCGCCGTTGTATGCTGTAATTCCAAGAACCTGTTTCTTTGTATCCTCCGCATTGAGAAGCATTTCAAAAGTCTCGGTGTTCATCGAAAATCTTGTCAGAGAATATCCTGTTTTCTTGGCGAAATCACGTCTTGTTTTGATAAGGTCATCAAGCGGTGTTGCTGTCTCCGGGGCATCCCATTTGTCAGATGTTCCAGAAATTTCAATATAGTGGTCTTTTTTGTGCACTGTTCCATTGTCAGTTGTGTAATCAACCACATACTTTTTGCCTTCAATATTTACGGTAACTTTCGGTACACCGTCTGCCGGTGCAAGAAGTTCCCAAATCTGTCTCTCAGGTACAACCATAGCTCCCTTGATCAAATTCATTGGTTTCTTACTGATTTGTCTGAGAACTTGGTTCGCAAGAGAAGAATTTTCAGCTGAAGCATAATTTGCATATTGCTGTTCTTCTTTCTCTGTGACCATGTAGGACTCTCTGTAGAACGGCATCTCGTTCTGAATGTCCTTGAATCCTCCAACATCTCTTAATGGAGCCTGTGCATCGAAATTTGAAGCTTTTAGTGCTACCGGCTGTGAATTTTCTCCGACAATGTATCTGATTTCAAGTGAATCCTGTTTTGTGGTTCCGAATTTCTGTCTTCCAAGATACGGTGGAAGTGCAAGTGATGCTTTGTAGTTATCCCACATAACTCCAAGACTTCTTGCTGTAAACGCTTTCGCTAATGGTAATGCCATCTCTAATATACCTCCTTAATTACTCTGTAATTGCTGGTGCACCGTAAAACGTAACTCTTGGTGTTGCTTTTCTAGCTGCATCTGAAATCTGTGGAGAAAGTGATTTAACTTTTTCCCAATCAATAGTTCCTTGATATACGTATGTTCCCGGTGCATCTCCCTGTGTTACGTCAACGTCTTCAAGAAGATATCCAAGACATGACGCATCGTTTGATGGATACGGTGTTCCCGCCTTTGCAATTTTCATACCGTTTTCATCAGCTGTTGTTACGCTCGCCTGTGTTACCACGCAAGCTGCTCCTTCATAAGGAAAAAACTTCAAAATACCTTTACTCTGCGTAAAATCTCTTACAATTGGTTTTCCCATTTTTTTACCTCCAAATTTACTTCATCAGGTAGTAATCTCTTGTTGCCTGATCGCTAGCCTTATTGCCAAATACGATTTGTTCCGCATTTGCTACATCTTCCGGCTTTTCTTCGTCTTTTTTTCTTCCGGCATTTCCACCAGGATTAATGGAATCATCTGCGATTTCCTGTTCCTTGGCTTGTGCTGCCTTTGTTTCTTTTTCGGCAATAATCTGTGACATTGAATCGATTGCTGCTTTCGCAATTTCCAGATTGTCCTGAAATCCAGCAAGAACCGTATCTGCCTGTTCACCTGTCAGACCTTTTTCAGCTGCATATGCCCGAATGTCTTTTTTGATATTCTCTTTCTGCAATGAATCAATCTGTTTTCTAAGCTTCTCAATCTCGTCATCGTTCTGTGGTGACGGATTTGGGTTCGGCTGTGGATTTGGAACTGGTGCCGGTGTAGGCTGTGGCTGAGGTTCCGGCTTTGGTGCTGGATTTGGGTTCGGTGCCGGAGCCGGTCTGTTACTGTGAAACTGATTTAAGTAATTCGTAACTTGGGCATCTGTAGGCTCCTCAATCCCTAACGCGATTAAGTTCTGTTTTGCTTCTTCTCTTGTCATAGTTATTACCTCCGTATCTACATTTGTTTTCGCTGTTCTATCAGCTTGGATTTATACTTTTTCCCATCTAACGCGTGAGAATGCTTTTTTATGTATAAAAAAATCAGCCAAAAAATTTGGCTGATTGATTTATTGAATTTAATTTTTAAACTGAATAGCTTCAATTCTAAGTTCCTGTCCGACTGTACCCAGTGTAGATACGCCGTCGGCTTTCGTCCAATCTGTCCAACCGGAATTCTCAACATGGACTCGATACTCAAAATCTCCGTCAAAGCACAAGCACTCGATACGCTTATTCTGTCCTGTGGTACCGATTACCGTGTCTTTTGTGACCGTGCCATAATCTTTCCAGCCGATACCCTCAATATGAGCTTTTGCTTTAATTGTCATGCCAAGTGGATCAATCTTAAATGCTTCTAATCTAAGGTTATGTCCTGTAATACCAATGATATTCTCGCAAGCTCTCTCTCCTAACCAGCCTCTGTTCTGGACGTGTGGATTGACAAGAAATTTAGCAGCCATGATCTCGATCGCTTCAATTTGCAACCCTTTCCCTTTTGTTCCAGCCCAGTTTCCATTGAATGTCCAATCTGTCCATCCGATGTTTTTCTGGTGAACTCTATAAATATATGGCGTATCCTTACCGGTAATCTTGATTGCTTCGATACGCTTGTTCTGTCCTGTGGTGCCAAGGATTGTGTCTTTGGAGATATTCTTGTATTCCTTATCGCCTACATCCTTGATATGCACTACCACGTCTGTTTCTCCGACGGGAACAAGACGGAACGCTTCGATTCTCCGGTTCTGTCCAGTAGTTCCAGACATGCGACCGTCAGACTGCCAACACGCCCATCCGATGTCACGGATATGTGACTGGTAAGATACCTTACCGTAATGCTGTACGGAGTCCTGAGATGTTCCACCAGATGTTACCTTACCGTCAGAATCCTCTTTTGCCGGAGATGCCGTAGCGATGCCGAATGCATTAAGGATACCTCTTGCCAGATCGTCCATCTGACCGTTGAATTTGTTCAGATCGCCAGAATTGGTAATGAAGCCATTCTCCAGTAGTCTGTAGCTATATCCTCTTGCGGCAGCCCTGTTCGGGTTGGCGAGGTCACTTCTCGGAACGATATTTTTTGCACGCCCCGGGAAGAACGAGCCGATAAAGCTTGCCAGTGCCGTGTCATACTGGTCTGCGCTATAAGCGGAATTGATAATAACATGACCGCCCTTTGCCGAAGCCCCTGCGCTGTCCATGTGCAACTCTAATATCTGCCAATCTTTCGGAATATTAAGGCTCATGATTCCGTTGTCTGCGTACCAGTTCCGGTTCATATCGGCTACAGTTACATCGTTACCACCTAAAGCGGATAATCTGGAAGCGAGCGCACGTACACGCTCTGCCTCCGTATATCCATATCCTACTGCTCCACAATCACCGGCGCCATGACCAGCGATAATAAATAAATGTGCCATAGTATCTCTCCTTTCCGTCTTTGTGCTGTCTATTCTAAGTTTAGTTAATTAGTTCCATTGCTCTGGACTCGATTTCGTTAGTGATTTCACGCAGTAATTCAATCAATTCGGAGAGTGTCATTTTTCCTAATTCCATTACTTTTCCAGCACCTCACGAATTGCTTCAAGATCATCTACTGTAAGTGCTGGATAATCTGCCGCAATATCCTCAAAAGACTCTCCGTTTTTAAGACGGATTTTAAATGCTCTTACCATGATTTTCAATTTAAGTGTACTAAGTGTTTTCATTATGCTTCTCCTCCAATCAAATCAGCCATCATTAAAATGATATCGTCTGTAGTTGCTTCTAGTACGTCGATGCGCTCCGTATCAGTTCTTTTAGGTTCATTCCCATAATTAAGATATTTTTCTGGGTTCGCTTTTACATCGGCTAAGTCTAGCGTTCCAGTAGGTTCGGAGATTTCTTTGTAATCATATTCATGATAGGTCTGTTTCTCTTCCTGTCCCTCTGGAATCTCTGTCACAATGTTCTCATTCAGACAGATATAGATATAATCTATTCCGTCAATCTGTCTAACAGTGACACTCTCTTGTGTAGTGTCGAATCTTGCTTTCATGTGATATCACTCCTTTACATATTTGAATCGTTTTGTTCGCGTTGTATCTTCTTTTTATATTATAGCTGTCCGTATGGTCTAAGATGCCTTTGTATGACATGCACTTCCTTGCAAGCCATACCGGAATCTTCTTCCTCTGCTTTACAAGGGATTGTGCTTTCTTGTACGATCGCCTCACCCTTAAGAAAACTCTTCTTCTAATTGTGATATGCTGTCTATATATGCGGACACCCATAATATCAATGAAATGACCGTCATCTTTGCGTTTTGTGACCGTTGTGTATACCGTCCAACTGTCTTTGATTTTCAATCCCATCTCATCTGCTTTCTGAATGATCAGCTTCATAGCTTTGTGAATGTCCTTTGCATTCGTTCCGAGAATCAAAATATCGTCCATGAAGAAAAGTTGATGCTTGACGAGATTTACTCTTTCTATTGTTCCGTTTCTCTTCTTTCTGATACGATACATATTCTCCGCTATTTCATGGTAGATTTGAGACAAGAATAAGTTGCAAAGATACTGGCTTAAATATGAGCCAATACTCAATCCAGTGTCAAATGTCATGATTAACATCTCTATCAATTCGAGTAGTGGTTCATTCTTAATGTATTTCCGAAGAAATTCCATTAATTTGTTTCTGTCTATTGATGGGTAACATTTGCTGATGTCGCATTGACCAGCGTATCTGATATCTTTATTTCTCATCCATCGTTTTATTGCTTTGATACCGTAGGATTGACCTCTGCCTTTCAGTGCTGCACATTGGTATTCTCCAATTCGCCTTAAGAAGTCTTTCATAGCTTCTACTGCGATATAATCGTAGATTTGCTGTTTAATGTTCTGAATTCCGATTCTTCGCACTTTCTGACTGGAAGCGTCAATCTTTTCTCTGTACCATATTGGTTGAAAGTGAATATTGCCTTGAATGATTTCTTCACGTACTCCGTCAACCACTGTTTCAACCATCGGTTTCATTCCGTTTAATCCGAACTCATTGAACATTCCTTTAATAGTGTTTGTCGGAAGTCCAGTGTATTCAGAAAACATTGTCAATGAATCTCTTCTTTTGTATTTCTTTTTAAGGCATTTGTATACTGCCTTTTGAATCAGTTTTCTATCTGTTATATCGACCGTTTTGCAATATGTCTTCATCGATTGTCTTTTTAAGGGCTTTCGGTTTGTACTACTAACCCCGGCAGATAGACGAACCCTATCCGTCCTTACTCCTTCCTTCAAAAGTTTCAGTAGGTCTATAAAAAGTATTTCGGGCATCTGTCCAAGAGCCTTTACAGGCTACACTCTTTACAAGTGCGAAATACGACGCAAGGATTTTTATATATTAGAAATTAACAATTTCAGCCGAGGTAATTCCAATTCGTCCTGTCAAGCCTGTTCCTGCAATTCACGTACGCTGAGCCAGCATTCGACCCATTCCTGAGATTACCGCGTGCGCCGTAAGTCCTTTTATTTTTGTCGGTCGTATTAGGGGCGATCCCCTCTTTCCTAAAGGAAATTCACCCCCAACGACCTCTTCTTAATCGCAGCCGAGGTAATCCCAAGACGTCCCGGCAAGCCTGACCCAGCAACCCACGCACGCTGAGCCAGCACCCGACCCAACCCCGAGAGCACCGCCTTGTAAATATTCTCGCATTCCAGATGTAGTTTTACCGCCAGAGTATAACATATCTGCGAAGCCTTGTGAATTTGACGAACCTTTTGCAGATGGAAACCATGCGCCAGTATCAACATCTACAGCAATATCGCCAATCCAAAAATCCGAACCGTTTCCGTCGGGATTTGCTGGAATTGTACCAACACACGTATATGTATTTCTAATCGTTGCATCAGAAGAACTGTGTGCTACACCCTTTGGTGCAACATACACTTTTTTGCTGTAATCGCTTTGGAAGTCCATTACTGTATCAGATGCAACCATATATCCACCGACAGCGTATTCACGGCCTTGAACTCTGTACGGATGCTTGCCATCTGTATTAGAGCCGAAAGAACCATCATGTTTGCCAATAACTGCATCTGTGCTTCCAGACCACCAATGCATTGACGTAATCGTGATAGGAGCATTTACTGTATCAGATAATTTAATAGGAGTAGTATTAAATCCTGTTTTAATATCAAGATATACAGCTTTATTATTCTCATCGAGCGTTTCAATACGCAACACTTTTACATCATCTGCATATTTATGAATATTCGCTACTACACGGTCATTATTTACTGTATTTGTATCAGTTTTTAATTCTCCATATCCAACTGATACATAAGAGCCAACAAGAATGTTCTGCGCCTGTGCATTTGTGACAGGAAAATAGGTGTGCATATCGGCAGACTGCACGGAAGCACTGTACTGGAAATTGTATGATGTACATCCTTGGAATAAACTCTGGCTATTCTTTGTAGCACCCTTGATGATGTTGAAAAGAATCTGAAATGTATTTCTTTCTGAACCAGCACCTAAATGACCTTTACCCTTTTTCTGATAATTCGTAATCATATTGTTATGACTCTGATTTCTTTCAGGTTTTAATCCAGGCTGACTTCTAAGCATTCCATCAGAAGCGATACCAGAAACATAAGCAGAACCAATGCACCACGGAGTAATTGTTCTGTCTGCACGCTTGCATTCTGTCCACGGTTTTAATTTATATTTTTCGTTTGGTGTGTCAGAAATCGTTACCAAATCATACTCTGGATTTGATGCGTCCCAATTCCACCAAAAACTCATCTGCATAGCACCAACATCAACGCTACCTGTTTCTTGATAAGTATCATCATATTCTGTTGCAATCGGATATGCCGTGCCATCATCATAACGTTTGTAATTACAATGTACCCAGTCAAAAAGAGGGTGGTTGCCATTCAGATAATCGTCCTTTCCCTCGGTTGTATCAGTGGACGGAACAAATTCCAATCCAGCATTATCTAACAGTTTCTCTCCGCTAGATGTTGGATTAGTTGCGAATTTCCAGATTTTTGTCTGATACACCTTTCCAGTTCTGCGGATATTATAAAAGTCTTTAATGGTTGATGCGTGTGGAGTGTTGTTGTGAATGTCTTTCATTACACTCTTCAAATCAGTGATATCTTCCTTTAGTAAACCAATGTCCAATGCATTTTTATCTAACCTTTCAGCAGTATCTTTGTATATTTTAAATGATTGTTCCGCCATTTTTAATCGCCCCTTTATATTCCATCATCATATTTTACGATAATGCCGTCTTTTCCATTTGCTAAAAAAGAAAATCCTTTACCAGATGCTTTACCAGAAATCGCATCTCCTGTTTCTTTTGCATCGGCAGCTTTCCCGGGTTCACTCAAGGTTTTATCCGTATTTACTTCTACCGGATTTTCTTTCATGTAATTTTCTACAGCTTGTTTTATATCAGCAGTTGTAGAAGTTGTTTTCTTCCACTCGTTTAATTCAGCATTAAATTTGTAGTAATCTCCTGTATCGGTCATGAGGCAAGAACTTCCGGTTCCTACATATAAAGGTAGCTTATCAAGATCTTTCGAAAGGCCTTCGTAATCTCTTATATTTCCATATTTTTTTACGCAAATAAGACTTCCCATTTCAGGTACATCTTCGCCTGCAAGATATGTTTGTCCGTCTTGTATAACTGTATAATCATATTTCATATTGTTTCGTTGATAACCTCTTACTTTCCATCGTCATACATTGCTTTAAGGTTTCTATCAGAGTCAATACTTAATGCAATTCCTCCAATGTTTCACTACTCTTCTTCCGTACTACCAGTTTTGCTATCTTGAACCTGTTCTCTTTCGACTTCTTCCGCAGTTCGGTACAAAACATCAAGGTATGGCTTTGATAACGTGTATGCTTTCTCGCTATCAGGGAATAGAGTGCTTAATTCAAATGCAAGTTTAGGGTGTGTTCCATCTTTCAGCAAATAATCAAGAAACTGTGCTTTTACAAGCATATTATCCATAGGGCTGTGATTTATTACCACTTCAAACTGGCTTGTATCAATCTGACAATCATTCTTTTTAATTCTTATAATGTTAAGAATCACGTCATTCAGTCTTTGCTCCGACTCTTGAACGAATGGGTCTTTCAGCTTTCCTCTTGTTTTTGCCATATCCCATCCATTTCTAAGTTGTACAGCTCCTTGCGTGTCTCCACCAGTATTTCCTTCGAGCTTAGGAATAGCCAGAATCTGCAAGAAATTGTCTATTAAATCCTGTTTCGCTACCTGAGACTCGGATTGATTAAGCTCCTGTGTCATAATATCAACATCGGCTTTATTATCCGTACCATTGTTTGATTTTACGACCAATGCACCTTCCATTTTCATTTGTTTGAATGTTTCAGAATCAACTGTGCAGTTTACGAATTTAACCCACGACTGAACGAATTGCTCTATTCCATCCATCCTATTTGACTGCATATTATTGATTGCATCAAAAATGCTGATAACCAATTCAACGTCAGATATTCTTTCTGGGTTGTTTGGGTATTCTACAATCGGAATATTCCCAAACGCATGTACGCTCCATTCGCTCACTTTTCCATCTTTAATAATGCATTGATGCGTTTTTGTGTGGCATACTTTATACCATTCGCCTTTAAGGTTTTTCAATTCCTGTACGGAAACGATAGGTTCATCGTTCAAAGAAGAATATATAATGTATGTATTCATCGGAGTTGGCACTGTAATTCTAAATGGAATGGTTGATTTTTTGTCTTTTACAATCTGAACCGCCAGAAATCCAGTTCCAACAGCTGATTGCCATTCACCGCATTTAATGTTTCTTGCGTGCTTATGTGCTAATCTTAGATATGTATTATATCTGTCAACATATTCGCTTATATCTTCCTTAATTGTGCTTACGCATTGTAGCGGCTCTCCATATGTCTGACCTACTTTAAATTGGACAGCTTCATACGCATGGTTCTCGACAATTTTGTTTATTATATCGTCTCTTACAATCTTTTTACGATAAAGAATCGGCTGATCTCCGTGTACATAATTCCAAAGATACTTTACTACACTTTTATTAAAATAAAACGTTCCAAGAGTTTCGCCTACAATTTCCAGAATATTATTCTGGTTGACCTCTTCAACGTCAACATATGCAATTTTTCTTCCATATTTCCCCATTACAAGGTCTTGTAGTGTCTCTTTATTCATCGAATTACCTCTGCATTCCAAATGTCATACCGCTACTACAATTTCTTAACGGTATTGGTTTAATTTCCGTTTTTCCTCCGATTGCATGATACACAACCCGTTTGTTACACTTTTTACATTTGCATATTTTGTTCATCGTAGATCGTCCATCATATGTGCCTACTTTTCTATGGCATTTCGGACAATAAATTGTTTCTTGAATATACTCGTTCATTTTTTTCTCCATAAAAAATACGCCCTGCCTGTTTGGCAAGACGCATTTTCTTATCTTTCAGAAGGACATTTCCGGTTAAAGAATTTTTTATTCTTTTTCTCTGATTATAATAATACACCCTTTTTTTAGTGAATTGTGTGAAACTTATAAATATTTGCTTATAATTTTACTTACTAAACTTCTATCTATTGACAAATTATCAGCTATCTGTTGTTGGGTCATTCCTTCGATAAAAACGCACTTGAAAATCTGCCTATCTCTGCTCATTGGAATTGTGTCTATAAATGATTCAATTTCTTCTGTATATTCAATTAAGTCATTTTCTTTTGTTCTCAAACGGTTAACCTTTTTTCTTAGAAGTTTTTTTCTTTTTTCGTAAAGTGTTATTGGAAATCCTTCAATTTTAAATCCCTGTATTCCTCCTAGACCTCCGGTTACTTTGTCACACACGGTACCTTCTGCAATAAGATCTGATATGGAGTCTTCTGTTTTTTTTATTTCTTTTTTTATCATCTCAATTTCCAATTGCATTGCCTTATACTCGGACAATTTCTCTTTTGTCAGAAAATTTGCATTCATTACCGGTACCCCCCTCTAAATGGATTATGTACAGCTTCAACTTTTGACGGTTCCCACGTTCCTTCGATAAAATATGCCAAAGACGCCAGACAGTCAGGGGCATCTTCATGTTTGTTTTTTCCTTTTATCGTGAAAGAAAATAAGTTTCTCATAAATGCCCTGTATTCCTGACTTCTGCACCCGGTATCTCTGAAATACCATTCGCGAATAGAACCGGCTTTATCCCAAATCCTTTGAGTTTTCCTCATTGAAGTAGGTGCATACTGGGAAACAAGGTTTATTTTGTGTCCTTTTTCTCTAAGCATCGTATCTACTTCATCCTTGTATCCCTCTCCACCTTGGTTAGCTTCGAAATACGCACTTCCGATATTGTGATCAATTATCATATCAACAACTTTTGGCTTAGTTATCTTCTTTTCAGAATTATCAAATATGGCATCATCAATATAAATCGATCCATCTTCATACATATATGCTACAGCAAAAGCCAAATAGTCTTCTCCACCAAGTGCAACGTCACACGCTGCGCAGATGCGGTATGGTTCTTCAGCCGGAAGTACTCCATTGTAAAATTTCATGTGTTCCTGACTAAATACCGCTCCGTCACGTTCAATTGGTTCCTGTTGACACTGTGCATACCATCCAGCCATATCATCATTTTCCTCGAATTTTGCACGCTCAATACGGTAATATTTCGTCGAAAAACCTACTCCATAATCATAATCAAAGTTACTCTCATCCGTTTCCGGGTCAAGAGCCGGTATTTTAAGTACATCAAATCGAATATCTTGTGCTTCTGGATTGTTTTCCAAGAAATCACGCCGATTCATGTAAATATCTTTCAAACTCCAAATTGTACCGTTATATACAACTTTGCATTTTTCTTTTTTACGTTTCATTACGTTGTTATCAAAGATAATCTGCTTTCTACGCAAGATGTCAGGGTTTAATACATCCTGAATACCTTCCAGAATATCGTCGATAATAAGCCATCCGTAGGCATCGTATTCACCATTCAGACCAGATGTGAGACCTTTTCCAGATAAAGACTTGTACTTTTTCTTACGTTGCAAGTCCACCTTATTATTTTTTGCATCCGTATCTACAATAATTGCTTTTGGGAAAATATCAGAAAAACAATAGATTGGATCCGTCCAGATTTCTATAACGCCATCAAGAAATGCTCCTCCAAGTCCTTCTTTGTATGTCACATACAGGTTACTTGCTTCTGTATTGCGTGCGCACTTCCAAGAAGTTGCAAGCGTAAGTTCCTGCGAATTATGTGTTGGTAACATGTTTTTGCTGACGAGATATATTCCATCTTGATTTTCAACGCTAATACAGTTTCCAACTTTGTTTTCAGATTTTTCAATGCTTTCTATTGATATTCTTTTTTGAGTTGAAAATTCAAAAAGTTGTTTCCTTTTGAGTACGCACGGAATGTGTATTGTAGGGTTGAATGCAACCACCCAATAAGTTTTTTTTCCGACTATACCGCTGGAAGATACACGCGGTTTGACTTCTTTTACAGAAATCCTCCAACCAAATGTCGATACAAGTTCGCAAACTCCGTCTCGCAGTTTTTCAGAGCATGTGGTAAATTGATATCTACGCTCTTTTATGACAAGACATCCATCTGTATCAAGCAATCCAGCTAACAATTCAAGTCTTTGTTCAATCGAAGCTGTTATATATTCTTTCGGTATAAATTTTTCTTTTGTATGTGTTCTCTTACATAGTTCGTATGTTCTTAAATCTTCTGCCAAACCAAAAAACGTTGTAGATATCACACCTGTCGTCTTGTGAATGTATTTTTTATTCGTTCTATATCCGCAGTCGTTAATTTTTTTGATAATTGCATCGTCTTTTTTGTCTCCGCTTATTTTCGGTGCACGCGTAGTTCCATCTCCAAGCCACGCCCCAAGTACATACGGATGGACATTTAGTTTTTTCTTGGTTCCTTGCATTATTGGTCTACTTGGAAGCATGAAGTTATTTCTCTCTCCATTTTTCAAGTGGCCTATAAGATCTTTTGTCTCAACAGTCCTGTATCTACTCGAACGTCTGTCGAAAACAGTCCATTCATGTCGGAAGTGACAATCTATTTTCGTACCATCAGACATAGTTACAGTGTGTGTTGTTTGGTTTTTTGGGAAAACCTTTACTACTTTTGTAAATTTTCCGTCACTCCCGACAACCTTGTCACCTACTTTGAGTTTTCCATGTTTTTTCCATCCCTTACTAGTCAAAACGTCCGTATCGTCAGATAACAGTTTGCCCACGCGGGCAGGCATGTGAACAAACAGTTCGTCTAATTCATCATCTTCAAGCAGTTGGAGTTTGTCTGTTACAAGCTTTAGTGTTTTTCTTCTCGGTTCATAGAATCTATCTCTTCTTTTTCTGTTTTTTTCAACATACAGCATGTAGCTGTCCAAAACATCCGGTGCTTCCATCTTTAGCAGCTTGTAGTAAATATTTATCAATTCAAATTCTGTCTTATTTTCTTGTGCAAAGTCCTCAAGCTGTGCAAATGTGCCACCTGATTGCTTTTTTATCAAATAATTGATAATTTCTTTTGCTCGATTTGAGACTTTTACGCCGTATTTAATGTCATGTTCCGTGCAAATAGCCGTTTGAGTAGCCATTACATAAGCATTTAGCACCTGTCCGTCAATTTTATGATTTTTTATATAATCTTCATACCCATTTACAGTTTTTATCAAGTATTCACTTGCCATAACAAAAAAAGTGCCTCCTAACTAAAAAAAGTCAAGAGACACTTCTCTGTTCCACATCCGCATCCGGACAATGGCGATCTTTATTAATTTTCTGTGAGAATATAGTTCATCCTATTTCACAACTTTTTCCTTGTGGTAAGTAACTTTCAATCCCTCTTTAACAGGTCTGATTGTAACAGTGTATCCAGCCTCTACCAATTCTGTTACTTTTCCTTGTGACATATACAATTGTTTGACAATTTTTTCTTTTTTATCGCATTCATTCTGGATCATAGTTTCCGAAGTCCTCCGTTACATACTAGCATAGCGAGATATTATTTTCTTTGCATTTTTCTTATTGCTCATCTTTGTATGCATCTCCATTTAACGTCCATATGTATTCTGCTTCAAACAATCCTTTAGGAAACGGTTCTCCCATCAAAAGTTTTCTGAGATATTTTCTGAAGGTAGGCTCACACATTTCCGCCATTTTAGCTGCTTCCGCCATTGTAACTTTTCTACTAGCAAAAGCGTTGTATGCATCACAAAATTTTTGAGAATCAAACTGTTTTTGCTTACTCATATTACACTCCTCACATTCACGTTTACAACTAGCCAAGGCGGAATCGAACCGCCACAAATGGAGTCAAAGTCCATTACTCTACCTTTAAGCTATTGGCCAAAAGTAAAAAAATGCATTTTATTCAAATCTCAATCTTTTTCATAAGTGGTTTCAAAATATTTCTTCCCGGCTACATCAATTTTGCACTTCCCACTTTCCATATGCTTGATAACATAGCCACCTTCCGGGATAATTAAACTTCCGAAGCTTGTGCTAACTTTCAACCAAGTATCATTAAATCTTTCAAGACAAGTTACATTGGTTCCAACGAAAGAGGATACTTCGTAAATATTCATGCCATTCCACTGAATAGCATCAATTCTTTTCTTCGTGTTTCTATCATGGTAAATCATTTGAAAATATCCCTCCTACTCCCATCCATCTTGAATCATTTTAGGTTTATACATGTGTTCTGTATATCCTTGTCCGTTGCAAAGGTCGCATTCCACATCGTAATACTCGTAATCATCGCGACATTCCCAGTACTGAGCTTTATTGCGCTTCTTTGTGATTTTTCCAGTCCCGCTACACTTTGGACATTTATGGATTTTATTTCCCTGTATTTCTTTTTGCAATTCTGCTAAAGTTGTATTCTCTCCATAGGTCTTACACAGCCTTACAACATCACATATCTTCATCGTATTCTCCTTATTCTTCCATAAGTTAACAATCGAAAGTGGTATATGACAATACGGTTGCCATTCTTCAATAGTTACCTTTGCATCTTCGATTGTTTTGCATATCCAAACTGGAGTACCGTTCAATGCATTCACTATCGCATACTGATAATCTGCATACTTACTCCTAGCATCGTCAATCGTCAATATATCAGCATTACACGAAATATTATTCCGACTGCATCTCATTAAATCGAAGATTTTTGCTAAACTCATAAATAGCCTCCTCTGCTATCGGTTCTCTGCCAATGAAAGAACCATCACAACAATAAGCACTGAATGCAATATTGCCAACAATTACATTTGATAAAAGAGAAAATGGTATCACTCCAAGTTGTGTTACTTCAAATTTCGGGATAAATTCATCCATTCTACATCCGCATATTGAATGAAATTCTTGGAATCCAGTTACTTTCTGTCCTGTTTTCTCAACGTAAGCAGTTAAAAGTTTGTTTACCCTAATTATCATTTTTTTGCTATTCTGCAAACACCCAATCTTCTGCAAGCATATCTGCCTGACTTGCGAGCCATCCAATCTGCACTC